>OGMW01000298.1_pt1 | contig 56478 bp, 59 predicted proteins | sample 1573281 | NCBI WGS metagenome assembly OGMW01 (sample SAMEA2581907, study PRJEB24529) | metagenome | biome: Human gut stool | place: China | collected 2011 | reverse complement strand
TGAAATATTGAATTTTCAAGGTTCAACACACCACATCGGTGTGGGAAGTTTTAGTAAAGTACAGTTATATTATAAGAGTATTTATAAATAATATATTTATAATATACTCGTAAAATATATCCGGCAACGCCCAAAAATCCTTGTAATATCAAGGAAATACACTGATATAAAAATATATAATTGAATATATATTCATATGTAAAATAAAAATATATTTATGTATATGCAAGCCTCTGCCTAAAACTTACTTCCACAATTCTCACATTTCCATGTTTTACCCAAGTCACCAGCACCGAAGATACCAAACAAACCTATTTTTATTGCTTTCTTAGCACCAGATATTTTACTTAGCTTCGTTGATCCGCAGATTGGGCAGTGGGGAATGTTACCGGCAGTTTTAAATGCGGTCTTAGGGTCTGCACCTTGGGCTATTGCATCTGAAATGGCTTCTGATTTCTTGTAATCACTCCATCTTTTTGCGATAACAGCATCTTTTTTATTATAAAGTTCTGGGTCGAATTCTGGTGAAGATTTGATGCATTCTTCAAAAAGTTGTTGTTTTGACTGATTATTAATTAAAAAATTCTTCCCGTTTAGCCAATACTTTTCTGGTACTTTATAAGTTACAGAATTACAAATATCACATTTTTCTAAATCTTGTACTACTCTTCCGCACCTTTTACAATACATTAACATAAGCACTACCTCCCATATTTTAGATAAGTATATCATATATAAAAAAGTAAGTCATCAAACAACTTACAATACAAAGCATGATATTCAAAATATTTGACGGAAACGAAGGTATATCTTCTAAAATTGGCGTTCTGAATAAATCCTTCGCAGAAATAGGTAAGGCTTTTAGTGATGCATTAAGTACTTCTATTGGCAGTTTTGGGGACGGTTTATTTGGCCTTGAAGAAAAAGATCAGGGATTTTTAAAGAATTTTGTAGATAATCTCAGAACAGAAGTTGATGATGTTGAGGATCTGTATAAAAAGCTTATCGTAACACAAAAAGATATTGAGTCGTTTTTAAAACCAATTGATGTGTACGATAACTTTGATACATCAAAAGCAGAAAAAGTTCTTGCAGGCATGCAAAAACAAAAGAAATTAGTTGACGCAAATAATGGTAGTTGGCAAGACTACTATGACACTTTAAAACCTGGCGAAGAATGGCAAGCCAAATTCGTTCAGACTATGGATCTTACAAAGGCATCTACTAATGATGTTAAAGAAGCTCAGGCTGCTGCTAGACAGGCGGCGGTAAATTATAACAACGATCTTGGTAAACTTACCATTGGTGCTAAGGCTACAAGTATAGCACTTAAAGGTCTTGCATTAGCAGGTAACATCCTTGTCAGCCTAGTAATCAGCAAAGTAATCTCTACAGTATATGAAATGGCACAGGCTTCTGATACTGTGGGCAAGACTGCAAAAGAAGCGGCGGATGAATTAATAACTCAGCGACAAAATAGCGTTCAGTTCGGTAAAAGTATAACATTCCTGCATTTCACTCCACAAAATTGTGGAGCTACATTATTCAAAAGTCGGATTTTCCGACATTAGCCCAAAAGTCACATTTTGTTACTTTAGCCCAGCTGTGACCAACATCCGCCGCCGTGGTGAAATTGGTGGTTCTGCAAAGAAAGTCGGGAAAAGAATCAAAGAATTGGAGAGACTGTATGGAATTAGAGAAGGAAGTGCTGATGGAAATGGGTCTAACCAATATAAAAAAAGGAGCTTGAGCCGAATAATTCGGTTGAAGCAAAATCTCAATCCGACCTCGCAGCACAGATGGGTATTTCTGTAGATACTCTTCATAATTATAAGATGCTTGCGGAAATGATTCCTGAATTAGATGAGTTGGTTTCTACTGGAATTGTAACGACACATATAAAAAGGGGAGTACCAAAACGGTACCCCCTTCAGAACCTTGACATATACATGCCAAAGCCTTATAATCAGATTAGAAGCAATCAAGGATATGTGGTGTGTCTGATGGTTGCCCTGACAGAAACTTATGTGTTTCCTATGTGGAACAAACTTGTGACACGGCTATCCCCTATTTGCGGTAGGGAATAGCCATTTTCTATTTACGGTGATTGTCTATGTAGGATAACGCTGCAAAGACAACCAATAAAAGTGTTAAGACTTCCATAGTGTTCATTAGCATTACCCCCTTTCTGTTTCCAGAAAGAGCAACCACCAGACTATCCCTATCACGTTCTAATCTGACTGCACTATTGTATCATAGCATGTCAATAAATACTAGCGTGAGTGTCCAGATTTGGACAGTGAAGTTATATTCCAGTAGTAGCCAATTTGGCTAGTGCTGATATGGAGTAACGATTTGCTACTCCATCCCAGAAGGGCTATAACGAAACGTTCTATCAATTCACCATTTCGCAGAAATGCGTAATCGTAAAAAACACCCGGACAACAATAAAAAGGACGCTTGATTTCTCAAACGCCCTAGTGTATAATCAAGACAGAAGCAATCGGATACAAAGTCCGATTTGCCCTCAGTAAAGTTTAAACTACAAAGAATAGCATCCTAAACCTTGGGCGGAATGGGATGCTTATTTTCTTTTATAAGAATGTTTACCCAGTTCTTCTCTTGCATCAAGTAATATACCCTCTGCATTGTATTCTTCTTCAGCTTCCCGGATTGCTTCATCTGTAGCTCTGGCTTCCAGAAGTTCATTATAAGTTTCCATGGACATAATAACCATATCTCCATACCCGTTTTTAGTAATGAAGATAGGCTCTTTTTTGGTATGGCAAATTTCTGAAATTTCAGTAGTGTTTCTAAGGTCTGTAATAGGTCTAATCAATGGCATAACATCACACTCCCTTCTTGTATATAATTATAGCAGAATAATGTACAAAATCAATGCCGCTTGCATGTACAAAAAATGGTAACTAAGGAAGATAAGCTGACCCGTCAAATCAACGGGGTAGGAAATAAAGATATTATGCCTCTGCCGGAAAAGCCATGTATATACCCAATCGACATATTGTCGAGTAGTCTCTTTCCCACAAGTCTAAACTATCCCCCCTGTACCGGCATATTAACCACCGTACTCGTAGGTACGCTTGTTGGGTTCATGTGAACCTGGCAAACATCGTCTGGAAACTGCACTCCAATTGGAGTGCAGATATTGCCTCTGGTAAATTTACCAAACTCGATTTTAGAAAACTATGATCTCTATAACTCCGTTCGCTCCAATTGGATGGAACGAGAAAATAGGAGCAATAAGTAAGAATGAAATTGCACTCCAATTGGAGTGCAATTTAATCTGATAATTCAATAATAAAACGGTTGGCCTCCACTTGGAGAAAAAGAGAAGAGTTAAGAAGCAGTGTCCATTTTAGTTACCCCTTAAGCAAGTCATGGAATGGATGCTGGACATCCAGCTTGGTAGACGTAACCTATCACCCATCCAGCGTATTGCCGTTGCTGAGAAGTACAGGCCTATCTATGAGAAAATGGCGAAGGAAAATTTATCTACTGGCGGAGGAGATAAAAAATCAGAAGAATACCAAAAATCGGGTTTACCAAATTTGGTAAAGGCGATTTCTACTATTGATACAACTCAGAAACTTGCCAAAATCGCAGGCGTAGGTAAAGAGACTTACCGCATGGGAGCCAAAGTTCTCAACTCAGACAACGAGGATGTAAAGAATCGTGTGCTGTCAGGAGAGACTTCTATTAGTGCAGGATATAGGGAACATTCCCCCCTTGATCCAAAGCCGGTGTTTCGCCGGGTTTGAATTTAACATCTGCCAGAACAATTCGTTCACTCAGCTTCCGGCAAATTTGCCAAACCTTACAATCTCGTAGACGTCCGGAAAGTACATCTTAAAACATATATCTCTATTATCGACCAGTACAAGAACGGTACTAGCTGGAATACATATTAAATCAGGTTATACCCAGAACGGGGCCAACCTTAACGACAGAATGGCGTTGAGACATGCATAATCTGCACATCCGAACCATATAAAACTGCATTTATTATCTTAAATACAACACAAATGTGCAAAATCTGCACAAAAATCCCCGGGGAAAGAAACCATGATTTCATGTGGAGAATACTATATATAGGATGTCCGATATTATCCCATTTGGGAAAATAAATCCCATAACAGCGGAAAATTCCGCCGTGAAAAATCATCAAAATAGAGAACCTTTATATAAGGAAGAGAGGAGCATAAAACATGAATAAGAACAACCAAGAATTAAATCTGTCATGCTTAAACTGCATGTACGAGTATGTATGCGACTGGAAATATACCAACGAAGAGTTAAGCTGTGATAAATGGCAGTCTGATAAGGACGGTAATTTATCCAATAAAAGAATACGAATAAGATAACTCATTTTACTGGACCAGAAGAAAAGTGACATGAATTTGCCGATTACGAAACTTAGGTTAATGAAAAAAGAAATTTTCAGAAATGGATACACATATTGAGTTTTGCCAGCACAAGTGCTGACAAAAATTTACCTTATACACTTCTGAAAAAGAACATTTCCAATTTCGACTACTCAGAAAGTACATATCTAATAAAGAACGATTCAAAAGTTGTCACTTTTAGAATGTACATATCAATTACACACTTACATAGATATGTGTGTTCTAAAGGTGACAACTTTTTGAAAAAAGGAGAATTTCCAAAATTGTCCAGTCAGAAAGTACATATCAATTACAACCCTTATTAAATATGTGTGTTCTGACTGGACAAAATTGGAAAGGGTATGTGTGATTTTTGTTTGTGCGTCAGCACGAACAAACTCAATATGTATGTAAACAGAAAAAAAATGGAGAATATTATTAAAGTAAGGGTTTATTCTTACATCATTAATTCAAATAAAACGGAAGGAGACATATTTTATGTACACCAAGAGAGGAAAGAAATACATTTATTCAGTTGAAAGAGCAAACGATTTAATTCAGTATGGTTGCCGTTGCATTGAAACTGGATTTAATGCTAAGTGTCAGAGATTTTATTGGACATTCATTTATGATGAAGTGCAGCCATTTTATGAAGCAAAAGAAAAAGTTACTTATTAATACCAACTAGAAAAGGATAGAGCAATTATGTTAGAGCTAAACAAAGAATATACTTATTCGCAGATTTGCGAAGAATTAGGTTGGAAAACATCCACAGGAAATTCAAAGAAAGCGCAAATTAAGGAAATAGAATTAGCGTTTGAATTTTATCATCCGATTAACAAGAAAACACATAAAGAGAAGAAGTCATATATTTTCACAAAGAAGAATTATGATCCAGTTGAGCCTACAGTCAAAAACAATGGTGGCAGCAACAATAACAAGAACATCACTCCCATGATGGATTATCTTACATGTATTTCAGATGGTATATGTGCAGAAGTACCGTATACATTTACATCATGGTTCTGTGATGTTTTAAACCTTATGGACAAAGATACATATAATGCACCATATTCTTCTGATGAGGTACTGAAAGCATTTTGCACGGGACACGGTATCACTAATGAAAAACTGTTCTGTGATTATCTTGCTATTATAAAGAAAGTCACAAAGGACATATTTTTAAAGGCATTAGAGGTGCTTGCGAGAAATTTCATGGCTGTTTATGAAGATGGCTATAAGTTCTATTACCAGATCGGCAAAGAGGGCTGCATTGGTGAGATATTTTCTACAGAGTTAAACGAAATGGTATTAACACTTGAAAAGAAGAACTGCGATATTCTCAATGAAGAACATGGACTTAGTAAGAAGATGAAGGGTAGGCAGTTGCTCATGCTCATTTTCAAGAATGATATTATCAGAGATCAGTTTGATAAACTTGTGATGCAGGATCTAAATAATGATACTGTTTATGCCTGCTTAAATAAATCCATAGATATACGATACTGGCCGTTTATTTGTCACATGGATGAAAAACATGAGATTTTACGTTATTATCGTGCAGTTTCTATTAATGATCTTGATAATTACAACAAGGACCAAAGCGCAGATAAATTTGCTATGGATGTTACGAATGTTATTCGGAGAGTGAGCCGCAAGAACTTACTCAATAAGAAATGGCGGGATAAGGACAACTGTTATCATCTGGCTTATGACAAGTGGGAAAATGCTACAGATATGGTTATCATTGAAAAGCTGTTATTCCAGAATTATGATGAAACCTTTGTAGATGATACATCACTGGATCTTGTAGAGCTTGATGATAATTTAGATGAGATATTCAATGGCATAAAAGATATATGGGGTGAACCTAACGCCATGGAAATTCCTGCGATGGCATAGGGAGTAGATTCATGCTACTTCCTTAGTATTTTACAGAAAGAGGGTGATAACATGCGTCATTCTGGCGTACATTATAATTATGATATGGCAGAGAGTAACTGGATTATCAAACAGGGAGCAAAGGTTATAGGTTGCGGCAGACATTCCACAACTGGCAATACTTTCCTGGTGTTCCAGGCTACAGACCTTTATAAGAAGCTATGCGAAGAGTACAGAGCAAAGCACAGCGCATAATCTAAAATTGAATATAGAAACTTATTGATGATGAAGATTCCAAATCATCCATTTTGGATGGCATGTGTAAACATGCTGTCTTTTTTATTGCAAAAATTATTGGAACGCTGTTCTTGCGTTCTATCTATGGCTGAAACATGCCGTCTTATTTTTATTTAGAAAGGATTTATATTTTTATGAGTAAAGCAATCAAGAAAATCAAACCAGAAACCAAAGTATGTAAAAAGTGTGGGAGAGAACTACCGTTAGATCGGTTTGCACATAACTATAAGACATATTATCATCCAGTATGCAAAGAGTGCAACAATGCAGCTATAAAAATAAAAAGAGCAGCCAAAAGAGGCAGCAGATATAGAAGAATACTTAAAGGATAAATCCTTACACATGAAACGCCAGTACAAAAAGATTGATACTTGGCGTATTTTGAGTAAAGCGGAGCATGGGTTTAAATTAAAGGCATCTCAGGAGAAGTTTGTTAAGCTCTTAGATTATAAAGAAACATGGGTGTCAAGCTATGGTAGAGTAATTGTTAAGGATGAAAATGGGGCTTATAAGCTATTAGAGGGCAAATATACCGGAGCTATCCTGTACTATACCTTGGATCAGAATGTATATTTTAAGTCAAAAAAGGAATGGGGATACCGACGGCAGAAAGTCAGTGCATCTGAGCTTGTTATCCAGACTTTTATTGTAAACCATGATATGAAGAATAATACAAAGTGTTGGCACACTGACAACAATAAGAGGGACAATTACTATAAGCACCTGTATCCTGTGACAGATAAGCAGTATGCAGCGCTTGTAGATTTATATAGAAGAAATGGTACTGTAACAGAGGCAGAGGTAATGCAGATCGTAAATGCACCGGAGTATAAGCCTGATGGATGGAGTGCAAAATATATGAAGCGCTCTGTATGCGGTGTGGGCTATCTTGCCGAGAAAATGCCTACAGATGTTTATATTTCAGATGCTTATATCAGATGGGCTAATATGATCCAGCGTTGCTATAATAAGACAGTGCAGAAAGATAAGCCATACTACAAGGGTAAGAAGGTCTGTGAAGAATGGCATAACTTCCAAAACTTTAAGATTTGGTATGATAAGCATATGATGCCAGGTGCCAAGGTTGACTTAGATAAGGACTTGATCTGCAAAGAGAGCAACTGTTATAGTCCTGAAACCTGTAGTTTTGTAAGCCATTATATCAATACTCTGTTTGAAGATAGAGGTACTAAATGGATCGTAGAAGAAACGAAAGATGGAATGTATGCCGCATCATTGATGATTCTGAAACAGAAGAAGAAAGCCGGTATATATGATACTAGAGAAGCGGCAGAAAAAGCGTTCTATGAGTATAAGAAAGACCATATTGTTAAGATAGCCAATAAGTCTAAGGGTAAGATTCCAGACTATGTATACAATGCTATGCTGGCATGGGACGTGCAGAAGCAGTGTGCGTAGAAGGTATAGTAAATGTAGGGATAATGTGCAGTAAATCAATAGGTATGTCGGAGATGTTCCGGTGTACCTATTTTTTTACGTTTTAAACCGATAGTTCAATGACATAGATATATGCTGCATATAGAATAAAAAAGTAGGGTTGCGTATATCATTGGCAAAAGAGGTGCATGTAATGAATAATGTCTGGTGCAAACAGGATTTTCTATGGTTACGTAGGAAGCCATGGAAGATTATACCTTTAATTTGTAGAAATATCGGTTATAGCTGGCAAAGGATCACGAAGGGATACTGTGATAAAGACCTTTGGAACATAGATGGTTGGTTTATGGATTTAATGCCGGATATGTTGGAACAGTTTAAAAGAACGAAGCATGGAAGCCCTGGAATATTAGGAACTGAATATACGAATGAAGATGGTATTCTTTGTAATGATGAATGCCATGCAGAATGGGATAAGATATTAGAACAAATGATATTTCTATTCCGTGAAATGAATGAAGATACATGCCAAAAGAAAAATATGTACGAAGCAGATCACGATAGAGTATTAGATGAATTTTGGGAAAAATATGGTCTGTTTGGGGAAGGCTTACAAACACCAGAAGAGAAGAATGATAAAACAGGCAGCAGGATACATTTTCCAGATGAATTACCGGAATACAAAGACATTGAAAATAATTACTTTAAAGAAGAAACAAAGCTGAAGCAATATAGAGAACAGTGCAAAGATCAAGCATTTGAATTGTTTTCTAAATGGTTTTATCAGCTATGGGATTGATGTGGCAAATGTCGCATCAGTTATGTTTCATAGCTTTAATTAAATTGAGAAGAGCGTCAATTTCTGCCTGCGTAAGCCCGGACAGATCTAATTCATATTTTCTTTCTAATCCAAGTAAATAATCCGTAGTAACATTAAAAATCTTAGCAATCTGGATCAACACATCATAAGAAGGGAGCCGTAAACCTGTTTCGTAAGCACTAATAACAGATTTTGTAAGACTGAGCTTTTGTGCCAGCTGTGCCTGTGTCATATCTTCTCGCAAGCGTAATGTTTTTAATGCGTTTCCGAAATCAACCATCTGTAAACCCTCCTATGGGGTTATAATACTATATAAATAGTCATCTATAGGTTGATTATATATTTAATTAGTTGACTTTATGTAAAATGGAGAGTAAAATCATAAGTGTAAAGTTACAAAATATAAATAAATTTGGTTGGAATGTTATTGAATACAACCAAAATGAGTGAGGGAGAGAGTATGAAGAAAAAAGTTGCAATATGTACATTAGCTTTTTTACTATTAGTTGGGTGTTCTAATTCAGGAAAAAAATATAATGAGGCCCAGTCTCTTGCTTCTGAAGAAAAATATGATGAAGCTGTATCTGTATTACAAGAGATTCCTAAATATAAAGATAGTGGAACACTTATTGATGAGTACAATAAAAGGAAAATATCAAAAGATGCTCAAGAATTGTACGATAAAAAATCATATGATGAATGCATTGAATTATTGGAAAATAATGAAATTAAAGAGGAATTATATAAAAAAGCATGCATTGAAAGAGCAGATGAACTTGCTAATGGAAACATGTATGAAAAAGCTATCTTATATTTGAAAAAATTACCGGATGATAAAGATGCTGAAAATAAAATTTTGGAATACAGTCAAACAATAGTTTATAATAATGGCATTAAGGCAATGGGATCAGGAGACTTGGAAGCAGCAATTGGAATATTCCAAAGTTTACCTGATGATTTTAAAGATACGGAGCAGTTCCTAAAATTATGCAAAGATAATATTATATATATTGGATTATGGGAGGCGGCAGATCGTTCACAATTTTATAAGGATGGAATGTATATAACAGAAGGCGTAGGTGTATCTGTTGATTTGAAGATTTCTATAAATGGATCAGGAAAATTATATGGTACAGCTAATGGGGCACCGGCAAGTTTTAATGAGAATAAAATTAAGTGGATAGTAGATGACTATACCTATGAAATGAATTTAAGTGCATCAGATGTAACTCAATATAAGCCCTCAAACCCAGGATTTCAAATAATAACAAAATTGGTAAAGCCAATAAAATATGCTAAATATTTATATACAGAAGAAGTAACTGATAATCAAACAAGAGCGTTAAAAACAGCCAATGAGTATTTAAGTGTTTTAAACTTTTCAAAATCAGGATTAGCAAATCAATTAATACATGATGGATTCACAAATGAAGAGGCTAATTATGCTGTAGATAATTTAACTATTGATTGGGATGAACAAGCATATGAAACAGCTCAAACATACTTACAATTGATTTCTTTTGATGCTTGGGACTTAGAGGAACAGTTAATGCATGATGGATTCACTGAGGTTCAAGCCAGAAATGCAGTAAAAAAATGTGGTCTTAGATAATGATTATATTAAATGATAAAAATAATATACAGGAGAAAATAATATGGTCTGGTTTATAATTTTTTTACTATTACTTTTTACATTTCCACCACTTGCAATAATTGTGTTGTTAATTGGTTTAGCTTATATGGTATTTTGTAAAAAGTAGCAATGTAAAAAGTGGCATCAGCTTGTAAAAAAGGGTGACTTTTTATACTTCTTAAGGGATTGATGCCATCCCATATCAAGACTTCACCGTTCTAGCATAGGTACTTAAATCCCGCAGGTTTGAACTACCCCCGCCCCTCTGCCAGCTGTAAAATTCTAAAGTCAATAAAGTTGACATCCGGGAGTTTTCGCCATGGAGGGCGAAAATTAGAGAGAAAAGGCCGTCCAATAGGATTATTATTGAACGGCCTTTTAAATTAGCAGTAAAAACTAATTTGTCTGAATGTAGAATACCACAGATCAAGGACGGTTTTGCTACGTGCTTCAATGATTTGCATAAATACCCGCAACTGTCTTTCTGGAATTTTGGAGTTGTTATTGCATAAAAGGCACTTGCCATTTTTTGTAATCCATATTTTTGTAGCGTTGGGAGAGGGAACGCCTTTGGCAATATGAACATGAACAGGTTCCAACGGATCGTTTTCATTTACCCAGAAATAAACAGTGTATCCGGCGATTTTAAAAACCTGAGGCATCGTCCAGTCCTCCTTCAATACCGCCTTCTCGTGCCAGCTGTAAAATGATGTGAGCAACTGATTCTAATAATTCCTGAAAATAATGAATATCTTCTTGTGAAAATCCTTCGACATTTTCCCATTTGTACTCAGGAAGCCAGCAGGTAGCAGAATGAAAACCGCCATATACAGGTTTTTCAATCCGTACTTCGACCTTTTCTTTTCCAGAATCTTCGAGGGTTTCAGAATGAACAATTTCGGTGCCATCATTTAAGGTCATAAATGGATATAACATAATAACAAGTCATCCTTTCTTGCGCAATGAATGATTATCTTTTATAATAGTATCAAAATTTAGTAATAAATCAATAGCAGGGGATACGGCGTTCATTTTAAAATTTTGAATGGATTTATCCATATCAGCTAATGTTTTGGCAGAAATAGTATCAGGTTTATTGTGCATTAGCAGATTGCCTCCAACTTTTTATACATATATTTTGCCCCATTTCTATTTAAAAGTCAATAAAGTTGACTTTCAGGAGTTTTCGCCAAAAATGGCGGGAAGTAGGGATACAGCGTACCTCAAAAAGACCTTGCATATTTAAGACCAGAATGATATATTATAGATATAAAAAGGGTGACACCGATAGACGGTTGATCCTGTTACAATGTTAAGCTAAGAAAAGCCGCTCAAACTTTCGCAGGGTTCAGGGCGGCTATTTCTGTGTCTTATTACTATCTTTACCAAGTGTGTATCCTAATCCAAAGCAGGTTAAGCCGAAGCTCACTACTGCTATGAAGTCAATAATACTCATTGGCTTAGCCCTCCTTTCCACTGGATTCCTTTACAGGTTTCTATGTAATCAGAGGGTCACAGTCCCTCTGGAGAAGGACTAACCGCCTACCGTTATGGTAGCACCCATGTTTCGATTATAACAGTTAAAAATTACCGGTGCAATATAAAGTTGGTAGAGAAGTATCTAGTATCTACAGAAGAAAATCGGTTTGAGTATTCTCCGATGCCAAAACGGTGCCAAAACGGTGCCAAGAAATCAGGCAAATCAAAATAGGTGGTGCAATTCAGCCGTTTTTCACTGTATTTTGGAGAGAAAACCATAAAAAATATGAGGTAAAACGGGATTAAAGTATCGTGAAGGTGGACGTACTGTAGGATCAGGAAGAGTTGCTACAATCATCGAGTAATTCTTACTTCTACGATTGAATTTAGGATAATATTTATGAGACTCAGAAAGTTTAGGCTTTCTGGGTCTTTTTTGTTGTGAGCAAATATAAAACAAGCTATAATAAAAGAGACACATTGGTCGTAAGGCAAAATTAATAGGAGGATCCGAATGAATCAAACATTAAAGCTGCCAGTTGGAATTGAGAATTTTGAAGATATTCGCAAGCTAGGATTTTATTATATAGATAAGACAAAATTAATTGAACAGCTCTTACAAAATTGGGGAAAAGTAAATCTGTTTACACGACCACGTCGTTTTGGAAAGACACTCAATATGAGTATGTTACGTACTTTTTTTGAAATTGGTATGGATAAATCACTTTTTGAAGGCCTATATATTTCTAAAAATAAAGAATTATGTGATGAATATATGGGTAAGTATCCAGTAATCTTTCTGTCATTGAAAGGAATCGATGGATTAACTTTTGAAGAAGCGATTATTCGGATTACAACGATTATTAAAAATGAAGCACGAAGACACCATTATCTAAAAAATAGTGATAAATTAATAGAAGAAGAGATTAAGCAATTTCAGAGCCTTTTAGATGGAAAAGCTGATGATATAACAGATAGTATCAGACTATTATCAGAACTTTTGTGCAAACATTATGGGAAAAAGACGATTATCCTTATTGATGAATATGATGTTCCGCTAGATAAAGCTTTTCAGAAAGGCTATTATGATGAAATGGTTGAACTTATGAGAGGTCTTTTGGGGCAAGTACTAAAAACAAATGATTTTCTACAATTTGCAGTTTTGACAGGATGTCTTAGAATTTCGAAAGAAAGCATTTTCACCGGACTTAATAATTTTGAAGTTTTATCTATTCTCAATGTTCAGTATGATGAATGTTTTGGATTTACCGATACAGAAGTGAAAAAGATTCTTAGCGATTATAATTTATCAGATCATTACCTTCAGATTAGGGAGTGGTATGATGGTTATCGTTTCGGAAATACAGATATCTATTGCCCATGGGATGTGATTCGTTATTGTAAAAGTCTATGTGCGGATCCCGATGCATTACCAGAAGATTTTTGGTCTAATTCTAGTGGAAATGAAATTGTTCGCAGATTTATAGATAAGGCAGATATTCAGACAAAGAATGAGATTGAGCGTTTGATCAGTGGAGAGTGTATTGAAAAGGAAATTGTAGAGGAGCTTACCTATAATGAGTTGGATAAGAGTATAGAAAATTTGTGGAGTGTGCTTTTTACAACAGGATATCTAACACAACAGGGACGAACTCAAAATGGTAAATATCTTTTGTCGATACCAAATACAGAGATAAGAAATCTATTTACAAAAAAGATCAAAGAATGGTTTAGTGATGTTTCAAAAAATGATGGAAAAACACTAGAAATATTTTGTAATGCGTTTATAGAGAAAAAACCAGAAAAAATTGAACAGATTTTTGGAGATTATCTATGGAATACGATCAGTATAAGAGATACAGCAATCGCAAAAGAGAAGAAAGAAAATTTTTATCACGGAATTTTACTCGGTCTTCTTGGATATAAGTCAAGCTGGCTGATAAAGTCAAATGCAGAATCAGGAATCGGATACAGTGATATTCTGATAGAGGCTCCGGAGAATCGAACGGGAATCGTCATTGAATTAAAGTATGCCGAAGATGGAAATATGGATGCAGCGTGCAAGCAGGCTTTAAAACAGATTGAAGATAAAGACTATATTGCTAAATTGAAGCAAGATGGAATGCGAAATTTCATTAAATATGGTGTTGCTTGTTATAAGAAAGACTGTAAAGTCATGATTTATGAAGAATAAAAAACAACTGATGATGGGAGATATAAATATGGGGAAAGAAACATTTGAAGGAAAAAAACTCATTGCACGATAGGAATAATTGGACATCGAGGTCATGGAAAAACGACTTTAACAGATGCAATTAAAAAAACTCTTACAACAAGAGAAGAGAGAAATATAAGCTTGACATCTAGCATTGAATATGGAGCTATCCTAGTAGTATCTGCAATAGATGGAATCATGTCACAAACAGCAGAACAGATCATGATTGCTCATCATATGGGAATGCAACATATCGTAGTATTTATGAATAAATGTGATATGGTAGATGATATGGAAATGCTGGAATTGGTAGAAATGGGGATTCGTGACCAACTATATCAGTGTGGATTTGTTGGATCTGATATTCCGTTTATCTATGGAGCTGCTTTAAAAGCACTTGAAGGTCCAGATGGAGAATGGGGAGATAAGATCATGGAATTGATGGATGCGGTGGATAAATATATTCCAGATTCACAGTCTGAAATAGATCAAGCTTCCTCTATACATACAAAGTTTACAGCAGAAGTATACATGTTAGATATCAATGAAGGTGGACGAGACACAGGATACTTTGATGATGACCGTCTGCAGTTTTATTTCAAAACGACAGATGTAACAGGAGAGATTCAATTGCCAATAGAAATAGATATGGCTATGCCAGGGGAAACACTGGATATAACAATTGAATTAATTCAACCAATTAAGATAACAGAAGAAGAACCTTTTATCATTCGTGATGATGAATGTACGGTTGGATTGGGAAGAGTTGCTACGATCATCGAGTAATTCTTACACTATTCTTCATGGAGTAGTGTAAAAAAAGTAAAAATCAAAAAATAAATATCAGATCAAATAAAAATAGTGTCAAGATCAATAAAAATCTTGGCACTATTTTACGTTAGAAAAATCTATCGTATTTTGCAATCAATCAATTTTTAATATAAGGAACCATCACTTCCAGAATCTCAAGCACATGATCTCTCTGTGATGGATTAAGTTCAGCTGCAATTTCCATCAATTGATTATTGTGATGAGCCGGGGTATCAACATCAAATATTCTTTGCCCATCACCAAATAAAAGATAATCAGCAGATACATCCAATGCAGTAGTAAGAGAAGCAAAACTATGAATAGACATGGCTTTGCGTCCAGCTTCGATTTCATAGATATAATGCTGACTGACACCAGCTTTTTCAGCAAGCATTTCCTGTGTCAGATCTTGCCCTTTTCGGGTAAGTTTGATGCGTTTTCCTAATTCTTTTAAATCGATTTTCATAAAATACCTCCATAAAAAATAGTATTACCAGGAGTTATGAAAAACCACTATCCAACAGTGACAGTGACAACTATAAATATTGCTGACAGCAACATTGAATGTTATGATAGATAGGAAAATGAGAAAAAACGAGAAAGAAGGAGTCATGCAGAGAGAAAACGAGCGTATTATCTATCATTTGATGCATTTTGATGAGAAGGATAAGGAGTGGAGTGAGAGACCATATTTACTCTTGGAAGATATGGCAATTGTTTTTGATATTCTTGATCTGGATGATCGATCCATACAAAGAATCGATCATAAAAAGGCAAACAAAGAACAATGGTCGGATCAGTTTTTATGGGAGAGTGCAAAGAAGAATACAAAACAGTTTCTGCCTGCTAAATTTGAGCCTGTATATAAAGATTTTCGAGGACATACCGAAGACAGACCGGTATTTATGGTGTCAAACAAAATACAGAGATATGGAGCAGGTGTGATTTGCTATGAAGATTTTCTAGGCGACATTTCAAGAAAATATAATAAGAGTTTGTATCTTCTGCCAACCAGTATTCATGAAATGTTATTACTGTTTGATGACGGAGAAGATCAGGAAGAGGATTTATTGCATATACTAGAGAAGTCTGATCAGCAATTAAGCAAAGAAGAATTTCTGTCCGATAATATCTATTATTATGACAAATATATGGGAGAGTTGATCAGTTTATTTTAATGTTGAAGTTTTGGTACGAATAACGTATGATAAAGAAAACTGACCAAACAAAGAAAGGGGTAGAGCTCATGATACCAGGGATCGTAATCGGAGTGATCGTGCTTGTCATTGTGATATGGCTGATCAGTTCCTACAATGGATTTGTAACATTAAGAAATAAGACAGAAGAGGCATTTTCAGCAATCGATGTGTCATTAAAGAAGCGTTATGACTTGATTCCAAACTATGTAGAAACCGTCAAAGGTTATGCGAAACACGAATCAGAGACATTAGAGAAAGTCGTAGCCGCAAGAAATCAGGCGATGACAGCGACAAATATCGATGATAAGATCAAACAGGAAAATGCACTGTCAGGAGCACTGAAATCTTTATTTGCAGTGTCTGAAAGTTATCCAGAATTAAAGGCTAATGAGAACTTTAATAAATTGCAGGATCAGCTTCAGAGATTGGAAGAAGAGATCGCAGGTTCCAGAAGATATTATAACGGAGTTGTAAACCGCTATAATACCAAGACAGAATTATTCCCAGGCAATATCATCGCAGGAATTTTTGGATTTAAGAGAAAACCATTATTTGAAGTTTCGAATGAATCTGAGCGTGAGAATGTACAAGTAAAATTCTAAGGAACGGACAGGGGGAAAGCACTATGAGAAAGTGGATCACCTGTACCATAATGGCAGTCATGATGGCTGCCATGATTTTTATGGGGACAGGAAACAATGTGTTTGCAAATGATGAAGTCACTTATGATTCTAATATGCAAACAAAGAAATTTGATGTAGATGTCAAAGTCGGAGAAGATGGAAGTTATACAGTAACAGAGAATATCAAAGTCAAGTTTGTCAATCCGAGGCATGGAATTTATCGTTATATCCCATACAAAGGGAAGGTGATAACAAGCGATAAAAATGGAGATCAGAAAAAACTACTTTATTATGCGGATTTTACACTGTTATCAAATGACAGTAAGACAGATGTAGATGAAGATTCTGACGGTAATAGTCAGGTATTGAGGTTTGGTTCTGCGGATTATACCGTAAGTAAAGGAAACTATAGATTTACGTATCAACTGATCCCTAAATATCAGGGAGATACCTACGATTATTTGTACTACAATATTTTCCCGACACTTTGGAGAAATAAGATTCCAGAAGGAAGTACTTTTACAATTCATTTTCCAAAGAAAACAGATCTTAAGGGCGTAAATTTCTATTATGGACGTTATGGGGAATCAAAGTATGCAAAAGATGTGATCACTTTGAAATATGATGAGGAGAAGAACCAGATTAAAGGAACATTAAAGAAGACACTGCCATTTAAAAATGGATTAACATGTTACAGTGATCTGGGTGATGGATATTTTACAGCAAAACATGAGATCGGAGCGGATCGATGGATTTTTAGACTATCAATAGGAGTTCTTGTGATCACAGCAGTGTTATTTGTTTTATTCGGACGTGATGAGAAGATCATCCCATCGATTCAATATCAGCCGCCACAAGGAATGGACAGTGCGGTTGTCGGATATGTTGTGGACGGTTCCGTGGATGATAAGGATGTTATTTCCTTGATCCTTTATTGGGCAGATAAGGGTTATCTGAAGATGAAGGAAAAAGGGCAAAAGGATATGGAATTTATCAAACTCAAAGATATTCCAGATTCAGAACCAAGATATCAGAAAACAATGTTTGAAGCTTTATTTAAGAACAGAAAAAAAGTAAAAGCTTCTTCTTTACAGTACAAATTTGCAGATACCGTGCAGGTGGTGAAAGATGATATCAAATATGATCATAAGAAAAATATTTATACAAAATCTTCGAAAGTTGCAAGGATCGTATCCTTTGTACTGCTGCAGTTTCCAATCTGTTTATTTGCATTCGTTATGATGATATTTAGTCCAGATGGGATCTTAAATCTGATCCTTCCATTGATGGCGTGGATATTGTATTTTATAGGAATGTTTCTTGCATGCCATAGTGTAGATAAATGGTATGCAATCTCAAAGGGAGCAAGAACGGGACTTCCGATCGCATCGGCAGTACTTTCTATTCTAGGATTTATTTTCTATGGATTATACTATTATGTGAAAATAAAAAGAGGAGAATTATTTGATTTCTTCCATGTGTATCTTGTGATCGTTGCAGTATCATTTATCGGAGTGATCCTGACTGCATTTATGAAGAAGAGAACCCACCAATGTGTGGAATGGATGGGATATCTAGCAGGACTTCGTGATTTTATTGAAACTGCGGAATTAGACCGAATGAAGGTATTGGCGAAAGATCATCCAGACATGTTTTATCATATTCTGCCTTATTCCATGGTATTTGGGTTGTTTGATCTTTATGCAAAGAAACTGGATGCATTAAAACTTCCTGCGCCAGACTGGTATGTCTATGGCGGCAGTGATCCTTATTTCCATTATTATATGATGGGGCACTATATGGATCATGTGGTCTCTGAGAACCTGACAGTTGTAGAACCATCAGAATCTGGAGGAGTTGGAGAATTCTTTTCTGGAGGAGATGGAGGATTCTCAGGAGGCGGCTTCGGAGGCGGAGGAGGCGGCAGTTGGTAGACCGCTTCATATAAACTATCTGGTGACACGCTCTCGCTCGGATTCGCACGTAGCGGACACTAAATCCGACTGTGGATAATTTTCTCTTTATAGAAGTTTATATTTTCTTTAGAATTGTTTAGATTTAGAATATTGAATGGAGTGGGGATTTTGATATACTTAAGACATAGTTTTTCATATATATTTTAATCCTCTCTTTTCATTAGATTGGGCTGCAGAAGCAGCCCATTTTTTATTTCATAGGAAATTTCGATGAAGTCTCTTCTGCAAAAAAATAGCTAAAATGTTACAAAAATGTTTCATTCTTTTGATTTTCTGTTATACTAAAGAAAATTGAAAGTCAATTTGACGAGCTATTTGGTTAGGAGGAGCGACATGGATATAAAAGGGCTTACAGATAAAGAAGTTAAGGAATCGAGAGAGAAGTTTGGTTCCAATGAGATTCCAGATTCAGAACCTACGACGTTTTGGCAGGAGTTTAAAGAGACGTTTCAGGATCCGATGATTCGAATTTTGCTTGCGATCGCGGTGTTGATGATCGTGATGTTTTTCTTTGGATATGCTGAGATTTATGAACCGATGGGAACGATCATTGCGGTGTTGATCGTTGCTTTTGTTACGGCAAAGACAGGGGTTGCGAGTGATACAAAGTATCGAGAGTTGAAGGAGAGTACGAAGAAGGATCAGTGTAAGGTACACAGAAATGGTGTGATTGCAGTGATCGATGTTGATGACGTGGTTGTTGGGGATCAGGTTTTATTGCAATCTGGGGATAAGATTCCTGCGGATGGTATTTTGCATACAGGAAACCTGAAAGTCAATAATTCTGCTTTAAATGGAGAAGCAGAGGAGTGTGAGAAGAAAGCAGCCGGAGAGGGTGTTTATCTTGCAGAAGAGATTACAGGAGATACATTTGTTGATTCATATTCTCTGTTTCGTGGAGCTGTGATCTTTGATGGTGAAGGTATAATGGATGTTCAGAAGGTTGGACTTCATACGATGATGGGGAAGATGGCTGAGGAGATGCAGGAAGAAGAACCAGATTCTCCATTGAAGGTAAAACTTTCAAAACTTGCTGATCAGATATCGAAGTTTGGATATATCGGTGCAATCGTGATCGCAGTTATGTATTTTGTATATTTTATTATAATGGCAGGTGGATTTCAGGCATATTTTTCTATGGGACCAGCAAAGGTCGTGCAGGATTTGATCGATGCAGTGTCACTTGCGGTTGTGATCATTGTATGTGCAGTACCAGAAGGATTGCCGCTTATGATATCTCTTGTATTAATGCAAAATACAAGTAAAATGTTAGATCATAATGTATTAGTTCGTAAGGCAGAAGGAATTGAGACAGCAGGATCTTTAAATATTTTATTCAGTGATAAGACAGGAACGATCACAAAGGGAGAATTGGAAGTTGTAGATTTCTTTACAGCGGATGGAACTTCAATTTCTGCAAATGAATTAAGACATCATGGGAAGGTGAAAGGGCTGTTAGATCTTGCGATCGGGAAGAATACACAGGCGATGTTTGATGTTTATCATAAGGTCATTGGTGGAAATGCAACGGATCAGGCGTTGTTGAAATTTATTGGTGAAGAGACATTTTGTATGTTGGATGGGAATGACGGATGTAAGGTCAGTGCCCATCAAGGATTCAATTCTTCCAATAAGTTCAGTCAGGCGAGAATTGAGAGCATAGGCAAGACATTTTATAAAGGAGCACCCGAACGATTGCTTGCAAAAGCAACAAAATATTTAGATGGTGATGGACAGATCAAAGAGATCAATCAGAAAGCATTAAATCAAAAGATTGATTCTCTGGCAGCGAAAGCAATGCGTGTTCTTGCTTTTGGATATTCAGAAAAAGAGCTTGTGAAGAATCAGATCAACGACGACCTTGTGATCATTGGACTAGTGGCGATCAGAGACGATGTCAGACCATCAGCCAAAGATGCCATCAGGCAGGTACAGGAAGCTGGAATTCAGGTTGTTATGATCACAGGAGACCGCCTGGAGACGGCAGTAGCAATCGCAAAAGATGCAGGATTGTTAAAAAATGAATCAGATAGAGCTTTATCTTCTGCACAGTTAAATCAGATGAGTGATGAGGAAGTCAAAGCTATTTTACCGCAGATCCGTGTGATTGCAAGAGCATTGCCAACGGATAAGTCAAGAATGGTGCGCCTGTGTCAGGAAATGAATCTTGTTGTAGGTATGACAGGTGATGGAGTGAATGACTCCCCAGCATTGAAACGTGCAGATGTTGGATTTGCAATGGGAAGTGGAACAGAGGCTGCGAAAGAGGCAGGAAAGATTGTTATTTTGGATGATAACTTCTCATCAATCAAGGATGCAATCTGGTATGGAAGAACGATCTATCATAATATCTTGAAGTTCTGTAAATTCCAGTTAGTGATCAATGTGACAGCAGTTGTTGTCAGTGCAGTTGCACCATTTTTGGGAATAGAAGAACCATTAAAAGTCACACATTTATTATTTGTAAACCTTGTGATGGACGGGCTCGGAGCAATGATGCTTGGAAATGAACCAGCACTTTCAAAATATATGAAAGAAGCACCGAGAAGACGTGATGAGGGTATTATCAGCAAAGACATGATGACGCAGATAGGATTTATGGGGATATGGCTGGTTATATTAAGTTTCTTATTCTTAAAATTACCAGTGATCACGAATCTATTTGATAATAAAGCACAGCATTTAACAGCATATTTTGTTTTATTTATCTTTAGTGCATTATTTAACGGATTTAATGTCAGGGATGAACGATTTGGGATTTTCAAAAGATTAAATGAGAACCCGGATTTTCTGAAAGTATTTTTTATTATCATGCTGGTACAGATTATGATCGTAAACGCAGCGGCAATTCCATTTCAAGTATTTATATGGATCGGAAAGATGTTTAGTTGTATTCCATTTGGAGCAAAAGGCTGGATTGTTACAGTATTGTTATCAATGACGATGATTCCTGTGGATTGTCTGAGAAAATTTCTGTTTGGTTGTGGAAAATAGGTGAGGTTTTTATGATGAAAATAGTGGTAGCGATTGATTCACTAAAAGGAAGCTTAACATCAATTCAGGCGGGAGAAGCTATAGAAAAAGGAATAAAAAAAGTCGATTTAGAAGCAGAAGTAGTCATAAAACCTCTTGCAGATGGCGGAGAAGGAACGGTCGATGCTCTGGTAGATGGTATGGGTGGTAACATGGAATTTATTAAAGTTACGGGTCCGGCAAGGAAGTCCGTGTTAGCAAAGTATGGAATTATCCGTCCAACAAAATCAGATATGGAAGAAACAAGCACAGCCATTATGGAAATGTCACAGGCAGCAGGTATCACACAGGTAACCGATAAAGAACGTAATCCATTATATACAACAACTTACGGAGTCGGTCAGATGATCGTTGATGCGATTCACAAAGGATGCAGGCGCTTTATCATGGGAATTGGTGGAAGTGCAACCAATGATGGTGGTGTCGGAATGCTGCAGGCGTTAGGATATGATTTCTTAGATAAAGATGGAAACCAGATTAAACATGGTGCGATCGGATTAAAAGATTTAGTACAGATCAAAGATGATAAAGCCATCCCAGAATTAAAAGACTGCGAATTTCATATCGCCTGTGATGTAACGAATCCATTATGTGGAGAACAGGGCTGCAGTGTGATCTTTGGCCCACAAAAAGGTGCCACAGAACAGATGATAAAAGATATGGATCACTGGCTAGCAGACTATGCAAAAATCGCAAAAGAAAGCTTTACAAAAGCAGATGCAGATAAACCAGGAACAGGTGCAGCAGGTGGTTTAGGATTTGCATTTTTAACATTTACAAATGCAACTTTAAAATCAGGTGTAGATTTGATCTTACACGAAACAAAATTAGAAGAAGAGATTAAAGATGCAGATATCGTGATCACAGGAGAAGGATGCCTAGATGCCCAGACAGCGATGGGGAAAGCACCGATCGGAGTAGCGAAACTTGCGAAGAAATATGGGAAATTAGTCTTGGGATTCTCAGGGGCAGTGACCAAAGGTGCAACTGCTTGCAATGAAGCAGGGATTGATGCATATTTTCCAATTGTAAGATCTGCGGTATCATTAGAAGATGCTATGAAGAAGAAAAATGCACAGGAGAATTTGATAGATACGGTAGAGCAAGTGTTCCGTGTGATAAAAGCATTAAAATAAAAATATCGTAAGTAAAAAATAGTGAGATAAGAATAAATAAAAATTCTTGTCTCACTATTTTTGTATGAATATATTGCTTTTTACAAAAAATATATTTCAAAAGTTTGTTAATCATAATAAAACAAAGCAAAAAAATGCAGAAACTATATAATATTAAAAAGTTTTATACATTAATTGCATAAAACTATTGAAAACTACAAACCAAAAGGTATAAAATCGTACCTAAGACCAAAATAAACGTAACGATTGCTAACAGTTACAAAAGAATGATTTTAAGAAAAAAGTTTGGGGGATAAAAGAGATGTATAATATCGTATCAAAATTACTGATTTACGGTGATATGGAAGAAGAATCCATCTTAATGCAGTTAAGTGATATCTTTCGTTGCATGGACGATGGATCACAGACAAAGGATGTTTTAAGAACAAGAGTATTTAAACAGGTAAAAAGAATCTTAGAAGTCGCAACAGATTACGCATTTGATAAGAATCTGTGGCACAACTATTTAACATACTTACTGATCACAAATGAAAATCCATTCAGTATCACATGCGAGAAAGTCGGAGCAAGTGAAGGAAGTGTCAACCACTTTGCAAAGAGTGATTTTAAGGCATTTAAAGAATTATTTGACTTTGACTTTAGCAGAATCGAAGATGAATTAGGTGTAGATTGCTTCAGCAGAATCTCTGATTATCAGGCAATCGGTAAACCAGAATTAATGTACAATAAGAATGTCAGCGAGAAAGTTCAGGCATTAAGCGAGAGATTAGAGACAGCCAAAGATGAGAATGAATTCTTTGACATGGTCACAGACTTCTACAAAGCCTATGGAGTTGGTATGTTCGGTCTTAACAAAGCATTCCGTATCGAAGAATGTGGAGATAACAACATCCGTTTCCGTGCGATCAACAACATGGATAAAGTCGTATTATCTGACCTTGTTGGATATGAGATTCAGAAACAGAAACTTGTTGAGAATACAGAAGCATTTGTAGAAGGAAGAAAAGCAAACAATGTTCTGTTATTTGGTGACAGTGGTACAGGTAAATCCACAAGTATCAAAGCGATTGTAAATGAATACTATGATCAGGGATTGCGTATGATCGAGATCTACAAACATCAGTTTAAAGATCTTTCCAATGTGATCGCACAGATCAAGAACAGAAACTACAGATTCATCATCTACATGGATGATCTTTCTTTTGAAGAATTTGAAATCGAATATAAGTTCTTAAAAGCAGTCATTGAAGGTGGAGTGGAAACAAAACCTGAGAACATTTTGATCTATGCAACATCTAACCGTCGTCATCTGATCAAAGAGACATGGAATGATAGATCCGATGTGGAAAACAGCAACGGAATGCACAGATCCGATACAATGGAAGAAAAATTATCTCTGGTAAACCGTTTTGGTGTGACGATCAACTACTCAAAACCAAGCCAGAAAGAATACTTCGAGATCGTCTTCGAACTTGCCCGCAAAGCAGGAATCAACATGGGTGAAGATGAACTGAAACTTGAAGCAAACAAATGGGAATTAAGCCACGGAGGAATCTCAGGACGTACGGCTCAGCAGTTTATTAACCATTTGATGGGACTGCAGGCTTAAGATAATTTTTGAATCATAAAAAATCATAAGAGAATAGAAACAAAGAACTTCGTCTATCTGAGATGACAAGGATAGACGAAGTTTTTTGTTTGTTAATATATACTGAAAAAATATGGGGAAGCAAATCAAGATTTTTATAAAGCTGCTTTTTTCTGACACATTAATAAATGATCAGCAACTAAAACAGTTTCATCATTCTGATTGATGACTTCCAGACGTTCTGTGATAATTCCCATATTAGGATTTTTCTTATGATCTTCTTTGTTATGAATTGTAACTTTTGTGTGAATCGTATCACCGATAAATACAGGACGGATAAAGCGAAGATGATCATATCCATAAGAAAATGCGACAGGATTGATCACATTTGCAGTAGAACCTACAGCTACACTGAAAGTCAAAGTTCCATGGGCGATCCTTTTCCCGAATTCTGTTGTTTTTGCAAATTCGGCATCCATATGATGAGGGAAGAAATCCCCTGTCTGACCTGCATGTAAAACAATATCCGCTTCTGTGATCGTACGTCCGATCGTTGTACGAGTGCTTCCTAATTCATAATCTTCATAATAAATTTTCTGTTCCATAATAACATTTCTCCTTTATATATTTGATTAATTAATATGATATTTTGCATTGTTTGCTCCGAGAGAAGGAGCTGCTTTTTCATTTATAAATCGTTCCCCGTCAATCGTGATAGGGCATCTTGTTGTAAATAGTTGTGTTCCATTGTCACGGCTTACTTTCTGGATCATATCAAGTTCTTTAAAACCGTCAGATTCAAGTAACTTTTCCCATGTATAAACATCAGCACACCATATATCTGCAGGTTCTAACAAAGATAACCAGTGAGACGTTGTTTTAGTGATCAGATGTTTTGATAAAATTGATTTGATCTCATCTCTTTTATCAGAAAGAGAAGGATCTGTATATTTTGTCAGTTCAGAACAATGGATCAGCTCTCCTAAATAAGGGATTGGAACCATGGCTAAGGCAATATAGCCGTCCGCTGTTTTGTAAATACCATAAGGCGCATCAATATAAGCATTTGCATTGTTTACAGTGCTTCTGACAGGATTTTGATGTCCGTCATTCAGATAAGTGGTAAATACTTCAAACTGCAGATCCAGGATGGATTCCAAAAGATTTGTCTGGACATAAACAGGTTCTTTTTTTGTTTTAGATTGTATTAAACCAGCTAAGATGCCCTGAGCTAGATGCTGCCCAGCACACATATCAGCAATGGATAAACCAAAAGGCATAGGAGGTTGATTGGCATTTCCATTTAACCATGCAAGTCCAGACAAAGATTGAACTAACAGATCTTGACCAGGCAGATCTTTCCAAGGGCCAGATGTTCCATATCCAGTGATATCGCCATAAACGATTTCTGGATTGATCTTACATACAGAGTCAAAATCAATTCCAAGATGTTTGGCAACTCCAGGACGGAAATTAAGGATCATAACATCTGCTTTTTTGATCAGATCATGTAAAAGATCTTTTGAGGAATCATCTTTCAGATCAATTGTAATTCCATCTTTATTACGGTTGATCGCATGGAATAAAGAACTGTCCCCATCGATCACACAATTGGAAATATATAAAGTCCTACATATATCACCCGTGTCAGGACGTTCAATTTTAATTACATTTGCACCGAGATCAGCTAATTTTAAAGCAGCAGATGGAGCAGACAAAAACTGGCTGAAATCTAATACTGTTATATTTTCTAAAGGTTTCATATCGTTTCTCCCTCCCTATGATAATAAAAATTCCTGATTGATCTTTTCAGTGTCTTCACCTAATTCAGGTGCCCATTTTGAAGAATAGACATGTCCATCCTGGAAAGAAATAGGACATCTTGAAACAATCAGTTCATGTTTATCAGGACGTTTGATCGTCTGAAGGAATTCAAGACTCTTAAAAGCATCGTGTTCTAAAAGCTGTTCCCAGTTTAATACTTCAGAACACCAGTATCCATGAGATCTTAAAAGAGATACCCAGTGGTCCGTGGTGTTTGTTTTTAAGATATCAGCAATGATGGATTTTATCTCATCACGTTTCTCAAACCATTCCTGCTGATCATCATAACTTTGCAGTTTACTGCTTTCTAAATAATTTCCAAGATCCGTAATAGATCCCATAGCCAGAGCAATGTAACTGTCAGAAGTTTCATAAATTCCATATGGTGCACTTAAATAGGCATGTGCGTTATTAAAAGAACTTCTTACAGGTGGCTGATGACCATCATTCAGGTAAGTTGTGAGAACTTCAAACTGCATATCGATAACAGATTCCAAAAGACTGACTTCCACATGTCCGCCTTCGCCTGTGGAAAGTCGTCGGAACAGACATGCAAGGATACCTTCTGCAAGATGGATTCCAGTATATGAATCAGCAACAGATAAAGCAAAAGGTGTAGGAGGCTGATCAGTATTTCCATTTAACCATGCAAGTCCTGAGAGGGACTGAACCAGAAGATCCTGCCCAGGTTTTGCGATCCATGGACCGGTAGAACCATATCCAGTGACTGTACCATAAACTAATTTTGGATTAAGCTCATGAACACTTTCATAATCAAGGCCAAGCTTTTTCATGATTCCAGGACGGAAGTTTTCAATCATCACATCACTTTTTTTGATTAAATTTTTGACACATTCAAGATCATGAGGATCTTTTAAGTTTGCACAGTAACTTTCCTTGTTTCGATTGATGGTCTGAAAAAGAACACTGTCGCCATCAGACATTAAATCATGTAATGTCATTTTACGGCTTCCATCTCCAGAACCAGGGCGTTCAATCTTGATAACACGAGCGCCTAAGTCAGCCAGTCGAAGGGCAGCAGAAGGGCCAGCCAGAAATTGACTGAAATCTAAAACGATCATTCCATCTAATGGTTTCATTAAGATCTCTCCTTTCTTGAAGTTTCATATAACTGTTGTAATTTATTCAGAGTATCATCTACATTTCCGCCGTTCATTACATAATCCTGAATATAATCACCCGCATGATCCTGAAAGTATAAGTAACCACTATAACGAGGTCGTAAGTAAGATGCATCTAAAGTTTTTAATGTATCTTTAAAGAAATCCATGCAGCGGCGGTTTGTCTCTGTATCTGTCCATGCAGCACGATGACCAGGCTGGCCTCCATTGTCAAAGAACAGTGTCTTTTGAATCTCAGGAGAAGCGGCATATTTTGCAAATGCTACAGCTTGATCTTTATGTTCGCATTGGCTTGAAATTGCAAGACCAGTTCCGCCAAGGACTGTTTTTAATAATTTATCATTCCATGTTACAACATCCGTAGCTTTTAAAAGATGTTCGCAATAACCATTTCTTGAATAATTTGTATAGCCATATGCAAAAGGACAGTAGGAATAGTCATTTTTGCTGGACAGTACTTCATGGACCTGAATCGGATCCCAGTTAAAAATATCTTTCGTACAATAAGAAGCAAGTTCTCTCATAAGTTCAAGGACAGTTGTACCAGTTTCTTTTGAAACAAAACGATCTTCGCTAAAGAAAGAGTCATCCATTGTATTACAGAACATATAGAAATCCATTAACAGATTTAAAGGAATTCCAGCATAAATAACCTTATTCTTCTTTGCAAGAGATAAAACATCATCAAATGTTGAAGGTACTTCATCATTAGAAAGCAGATCTGGTCGGTACACGGCAATTGGAGTTGCAGCATCTATAGCCAGAGCACTTTGAAAACCTTCAAAGTTATAACTGATATGAGATTTTCCAACGGAGTTTTCTTCTTGATCTTTTAAATAATCAGTTGGAAGATATTCATTTAATGGTAATAAGATGCCATGTTTTGCAGCAAATCCAGCCCATGGATGATCTATAATAAGAAGATCATAACTCTTTGCAAGATTTTCTAATGGTGCATCTGCAAATTCTTGTAAAGAACGTTTTTCCCAAGTGATCTCAACATCAGGATGTAATTCAGAAAATCTCTGAGATACAGCAACTATAGAAGTAAAGCCTCTGCTGTGAGACCATGTGATACCTTTTAATGAAATAGACATATGTAATAGTCCTCCTTAATGTATTATGAGTATTTTTTTGAATGGTTTGTGGTAGTACCACGGATATTTAATTGGATTATAAAATAGAAAAAAGGAAAACACAATAGGTAAAATTGCACAAAAATAATAAAAAATATTAGGTTAGTATTAACAGTTGACATAAAAAACAACGGATGATATTATGAAGTCACAGTTCTTGGTACTACCGCAATACCAAGAAGGACGCGGTGAAGAAAACAACGAAATAAGAATCAAAAAGGAGGAAGAAGTAATGTATGCATTTGGTATCTTATTGTTAGCATGCTTATTTCAAGGAAGCTTTGGAATTTGCTTTAAAAAGTATCAGCCGTTTTCATGGGAGGCATTTTGGGTATTGTTTTCCATTGTAGGAGTTTTATGTATTCCACATATATGGGCAGCGATTGAAGTACCACATTATATGACTTACGTTTTAGCTACACCAACAAAGACATTATGTTTAGGAGCTTTAGCAGGATTCTTTTGGGGAGTCAGCTCAATCTGGTACAGCAGAGCCATTGATATGATCGGAGTTTCAATGGTAACAGGTGTTAACCTTGGATTATCCAACTTATTAGGAAGCTTAGTGCCTATGGCAATTCTTCATACAACACCAACAGCCAAGGTTTTAACAGTATTATTGATCGGACAGGCTATTTTATTGATCGGAGTTGCAGTTTTATCTAAAGCAGGATTTATTAAAAATGAAGACAGCAATGGAGGATCTGCTTCTACAGAAGATAAATCAACAAAGAGTGGTGGAGTATTTGTAAAAGGTTTAATCTTAGCATTAGCTTCAGGAGCAGGTTCAGCAGCGATTAATATCGGTGCATCTGCATCAAATTATCCAGTAAATCTTGCAGTAGCAGACGGGGTAAATGCAACAAGTGCCAGCTTATTATCATGGGTTGTTGTATTCTTTGGTGGATTTATTGCCAATTTTGGATACGCAATGATAAAATTAATTAAAAACAAAACATATGTTAATTATGTTCAGCCTGGTTGTGGAAAAGCATATTTTAAAGTACTATTAACATCTTTCGTATGGTTTGCGGCATTAGCAGTATATGGAAAAGCAACAGCACTGTTTGGGGCATATGGACCAAGTATCGGATGGGTAGCATTTAATGGACTCGCACTGATCATTGCAAATATCTGGGGATTCAGAGACGGAGAATGGAAAGGTTTTGCAAAAGCAAGAAATGTTGCATTACTTGGAAATGCAGTTATCATTGTTGCATTAGTAGTTGTAGGAATTTCAAACAGTTTATAAATAACAAAGTGATATAGGAGGAAATTATCATGGTAGATAACGTATCAACAATCGAAGAGTTAAATTATGTTCCAGAAATGCCAGAAAAGGCAAAAAATATCGTAATCATCGGAGCCGGTGGAATCGTTTCAGGATCTCATCTTCCAGCATATAAACTGGCATCATATCCTGTCGTAGGAATTTATGATTTAAATGAAGAAAGAGCGAAAGAAGTAGCAAAACAGTTTGATATCCCAGAAGTAGCATCTACAATTCCAGAATTAGTAGAAATTGCAAAGAAAAATGATGCAGTTTTCGATATCGCAGTTCCAGCATCTGCAACAGCTTCTATTTTAAAACAGTTACCAGATGGTGCAGCAGTATTAATGCAGAAACCAATGGGAGAATCCATTGAGCAGGCAAAAGAAATCTTAGATATCTGCCACGAAAAAAATCTGATCGCAGGAGTTAACTTCCAGTTAAGACAGGCACCATATATCATTGCTGCAAGACAGCTGATCGATGAAGGTAAGATTGGTGAAATCGTAGATATTGACTGGAGAGTTGTTGAATTACATCCATGGCATTTATGGGATTTCTTATTCAGCAAAGAAAGAATGGAAATCAACTATCATAGTATTCATTATATTGACTGTATTAGAAGCTTTGTCGGTGACCCAACAAGTGTTTACTGCAAAACAATGCAGCATCCTAAGATGAGAGATCTGGCACAGACAAGAACAGCAATTATTATGGATTATGGAAAAGATTTAAGAGTAAACCTTCATATTAACCATAACCATGATTATGCAAAAGATTATCAGGAAAGTATGTTAAAGATTGAAGGAATGAAAGGTGCGATCCGTGTCAGATTAGGACTGATCTTAGATTATCCAGAAGGACGTCCGGACAAAGTAGAATATATTCTTGATGATGGAGAAGGATGGAGAGAGTTAAAAGTACGTGGAAGCTGGTTCCCAGAAGCATTCATTGGTACAATGGGTGGATTAATGAAGAAATTAGAGAATCCAGATTATGATTACATGAACAGCGTAGAAGATGCATACCACACAATGTGTGTTGTAGAAAGCTGCTATAAATCCAGTGCAGAAGGTGGAACACCAGTAGAATATTAATATGAAATAAAAAGGAGATCACTATGGAAATTATAGATACACATTTACATATTTGGGATTTAGATAAATTTTCATTACCATGGCTTGATGATGAAGGAGAAATTTTAAATAGAACATATTTATTAGAAGATTATAAAAAGTCTTTAGGAGAAAATTACCAGATATCAAAAGCAGTATACGTTGAAGTTGATTCGGCGCAAGATCAAAAGGATAAAGAAAATGAATACATCATAGATGTATGCAATGACCCAGATAAGGTGATAGAAGGTGCAATAATTTCCGGTGATCTTACGCAGAAAGAATTTAAAGCATATATCGATAAATATGCGAAATCAGATCGCATCAAAGGTGTTCGTCAGGTACTGCATGTACCATCCGCAGTGGCCGGAACCTGCCTGCTTCCTGAATTTATTGAGAACGTGAAGTATTTAGAAAGTAAGGATCTGGTGTTTGAAGGCTGTGTACGAAATGGGGAACTGGGAGATTTATATGAACTGGCAAAACAATGCCCAGATACAACGATCGTATTAGATCATATGGGAATTGTTGATCCGGATATTATCTCTAAAAAGGATCCAACGATACAAGAACAGGCATATAAAGAAAAGTGGAAACATTATTTAAACCAGATGGGAAATCTGCCAAATGTATATTGTAAGATCTCAGGACTAAATCCAAAAGGAGAATGGGATGTAGAAACTCTTAGAGAACCTGTCAATATTGCAATTGAAGCGTTTGGTGAAGATAAGATCATATTTGCTAGCAATTTCCCTGTATTGCATGTAGCAATGTCTTTAGAAGAATGGCTCAAAGCGTTGTTAGAAATTGTTGAAGACAGGGAAGAAACAATGAAACAGAAACTATTTGGTGATAATGCAAAAAGAGTATATAAGTTATAAGATTAACAGAAAGGAATCGTTATTATGGGAAAAGTACAGCGTTTTGGAAGTATTTCAAGAGTGAAACCAGAGAAATTAGAATATTATAAAAAATTACATGCAAATCCATGGCCACAGATCAATGCAATGATCAAAGAGTGCAATATTGAAAATTATTCTATTTATTATCATGATGGAAGATTATTTACATATTATGAATACACTGGAGATGATTATGAAGCTGACATGGCCAAAATGGCAGCAGATCCAGAAACACAGAGATGGTGGGATGAATGTATTCCATGCCTGGATCCATATACAGAAGATGGTCCATGGCTTGATATGGAAAGAGTTTATCGTTTAGACTAAAAGGAGAAAAAGATGGATGGTATTTATGTAGCATCAATGGTTCTGTTTGATGATGAAGGTAAGATAAATAAAGAAGAAAGTAAAAAGTTATTAGATCGAAATCTTGCAGAAGGTGCAGCTGGATTCTTCGTAGCTGGAAGTTCAGGAGAATGTTTCCTTATGGATAGACAAGAAAGAGTTCAGTTATATGAGCAGGTTTCAGAGTACAAAGAAAAAGCTGATTTATTCGCCCATGTAGGAGCATTGAGTACAGAAGAAGCAATTTTTTATGCAAAAGAAGCGAAACAGATGGGATATGAAAAAATTGCGGCAACACCACCGTTTTATTTTGGATATACCACAAAACAGCTGGCACATTATTATTATGATATTGCAGAGGCTGTGGATATGCCAGTATTTTATTATAATATCCCAATCAATACATTTAAACAAATACAGATCAATGATCCAGAAACGATTAAATTATTCCAGTCAGGTGCGATTGCAGGAATCAAACATACTAATTTAGATTTGTATGAGATGGAACGTATCAAAAATATAAATCCAGATATTAAAATCTATGGTGGATTTGAGAATGAAATGGTTGGATTCCTTGCAATGGGATGTGATGGATTTATTGGAAGTACATTTAACTTTATGCTGCCACACTATAAGAAGATTTATGATCTTTTCTTAGAAGGAAAGGTAGATGAGGCAAGAAAATTACAAGTAAAAGCCAATAATATCATGCAGGCATTGAATAATGTTGGATTATTTTCAGGTATTAAGCATATGCTCAATGTACAAGGTATCAATGCAGGAAATATGAGAAGACCATTCTTACCATTGACAGAAGAAGAAAAACAGTATTTGGAAGATGTAGTAAAGAATAATTTAGAGTAAAAACGTTTAAAGTAAAAAAAGAAGAATTGCAGCGGATCAATAAGTTCGCTGTAATTCTTTTTTTGCGTATATATAATAAAAGAACCCTGCCTTGGCAGGATTCTTTATTTAATGATCTTTTAATTGGAATGACTGAATGGAATATTTAAAGAAATTATTGATTGTCTTTTTAACTTCTTTTATATCATCCTGGTGGAATGAGTCTAAAACTTTCTTACGATAGAAAATAGCAGTCTGCTTGGAAGAAACAGGCCCTGAAATCTTAAGGGCGGATTCTTTCCTAAGAAGAATCAATGTCTGCATTAATTTATCATAAATGCTATTACCACAATGACTGCCTACATAAGAATCAATATCAGAGATGATATCATAAAAATCAGAAGTTGAAATTTCCTCTATATCAATGGCAAATAATTTTGTACTGAAGGTGTCTAAAGCTTCGATGATTTCTTCTGTTCGGTTTTTATAACATGTAAGGTAAACTTCAGTTTCAATTAATTGTCTTGCAGCATAAATCTCTTCATAATTATGAACATCCTCATGATAAGTCCATAATACACTTTCTTCAGAAATACGATCCTTATTACTGCTCACAAAGCTGCCTTCTCCGGGTTTAATATTTACTAAACCAATTAATGACAGTGCACGAAGTGCTTCTCGGATTCGCCCACGATTAACTTCAAACATTTCAGCAAATGCACGTTCAGTTGGAAGTTTCTCGCCGGGTTTTAATTGACCAGAGATGATCTGTGATGCGATCTGTTGCATGATCTGTTCAGTTAATGTAACTTTTTTAATAGGTTTTATTTCCATACTATGTACCTTTCATAATATAATCTTCTTATATTATTATAAGGAAAATCTGAAAAAAACGCAAAAGTTATTTTGTATTTTCAAAAATTATTATATAATAAAAATATATGTGTGAAACATAAAGAAAATAGATAGAAAAACAGAAAGTGAGAATATACAATATGTGGTTAGCAGACCAATGGAAAGACTATGAAGTCTTAGATACATCAAATGGTGAGAAATTAGAACGCTGGGGAGATTATTTTCTGGTAAGGCCAGACCCACAGGTTCTATGGGACACCCCAAAGAAGTTAAGACAGTGGAAGAAGCCAAATGGACATTATCACAGAAGTCACAAAGGCGGCGGACAGTGGGAATTCTTTGATCTTCCTAAGACATGGGATATTCAGTACAAAGAATTAAAATTCCACTTACAGCCATTCAGCTTCAAACATACAGGATTATTCCCAGAACAGGCAGTGAACTGGGACTGGTTTTCAGATAAAATCAGAAAAGCAAATCGTCCAGTAAAAGTATTAAACTTATTTGCCTACACAGGAGGTGCAACACTTGCAGCGGCAGCAGCAGGAGCATCAGTCACACACGTTGACGCATCCAAAGGTATGGTAAACTGGGCAAAGGAGAATGCACAGCTTTCTGGATTAAGAGAGAAACCAATTCGATGGTTAGTAGATGACTGTGTGAAGTTTGTAGAACGTGAGATCCGAAGAGGTAATCATTATGATGGGATCATCATGGACCCTCCATCTTATGGAAGAGGACCAAAGGGTGAGATCTGGAAGATCGAAGAGAAGATTTATCCATTCATTGAACTATGTACAAAGATTCTGTCCGATGACCCATTATTCTTCCTTGTAAACTCCTATACAACAGGTTTACAGCCAGCAGTTTTAACTTATATGTTAGAGACTCAGGTAGCAGCGAAATTTGGTGGAAAAGTAGTCTCAGATGAGATCGGATTACCAGTTTCATCCAACGGATTGGTCCTTCCATGTGGGGCATCTGGACGCTGGGAAAAGTAAGTTCTTAAGATTTACTGAAATTTCGCAGAATATGTAAAAAATCGTTGAATTTTCTTGGAAAATGTTTATAATAAGAGAGTATGTGTACGTGTGTAGAACTGCACGTATACGGATAAAGTAGAAATAACATAATAATGATAGATAAGAGAAAGCGAAAGGGGAATTTTTGCTATGGCAGCAGGAACAGATATTGGAATTGATTTAGGAACCGCCAGCGTATTAGTTTACGTCAAAGGAAAAGGTGTAGTATTAAAAGAGCCATCTGTAGTGGCATTTGATAGAAATACAAATAAGATCAAAGCAATCGGAGAAGAAGCACGTTTAATGTTAGGAAGAACACCAGGTAATATCGTGGCAGTTCGTCCATTACGTCAGGGAGTTATCTCTGATTATACAGTTACAGAAAAGATGTTAAGTTATTTTATCAGCAGAACAGTTGGTAAGTCTTTATTTGGAAGAAAACCTCGCATCAGTGTTTGTGTACCAAGTGGTGCAACTGAAGTAGAGAAGAAAGCCGTAGAAGATGCAACATATCAGGCAGGAGCAAGAGAAGTTTCCATCATCGAAGAGCCAGTAGCAGCAGCGATCGGTGCAGGAATCGACATTGCAAAACCTTGTGGAAATATGATCGTTGATATCGGTGGTGGTACAGCTGATATCGCAGTTATCTCTTTAGGTGGAGTCGTAGTAAGCAACTCTATCAAAGTAGCTGGAGATGACTTTGACGAAGCAATCGTACGTTTCATGCGTAAGAAACATAACTTATTAATTGGAGAACGTACAGCAGAAGAGATCAAGATCAATGTAGGTACAGTATACAAACGCCCAGAAAATCTTACAATGGACGTTCGCGGACGTAACCTTGTAACAGGACTTCCAAAGACAGTGACTGTGACATCTGAAGAAACAGAAGAAGCTTTAAGAGAACCTGCATACCAGATCGTAGACGCAGTACACAATGTACTGGAGAGAACTCCACCAGAATTAGCAGCTGATATTTCTGATCGTGGAATCGTTTTAACAGGTGGTGGATCTTTAATTCAGGGATTAGAAGAACTGATCGAAGAGAAGACTGGAATCAACACAATGACAGCAGAAGATCCTTTAACAGCTGTAGCAATCGGTACAGGAAAATATATCGAATATTTAGCAGATGATGATAAAAAATCAAAGAACAAATAATCATTAGAGATTCAAAGAGGCCAGGATGGCAATTCATCCTGGCCTTAATTCACGTTATATTGTAGATCAGAAGAAAGGAGAGAAAACAATGGCATATTTGAAAGGATACGTAGATCATATACGTTTTCGGAATGAAGATAACGGATATACTGTATTAAGCCTTGATGTCGATGGAGATGAAGAGACTGTCGTTGGATCATTTCCTTTCTTAAATGATGGAGAATACATATCTTTGGAAGGAGATTATGTCGATCACCCAGTGCATGGACCACAATTTCAGATGAGAACTTATGAGATTGTGGCTCCAGATGATATTGACAGCATGGAACGCTATTTAGGTTCCGGAGCGATCAAAGGAGTCGGACCTGCACTTGCAAAACGTATTACAAAGAAGTTTAAGATGGATACCTTCCGAGTTATCGAAGAGGAGCCAGAACGTCTTGCAGAAGTAAAAGGAATCAGCGAGAAGAAAGCCAGAGCGATCGCCGTGGAATTCAGTGAGAAGCAGGAAATGCGTCAGGCGATGATGTTTCTGTCTGGATATGGAATCAATAATAATCTTGCTGTGAAGATTTATAAAGAATATGGGGATCATTTGTATACGATCATTCAGGAAAATCCATATAAGATGACGGATGATATTGCAGGAGTCGGATTTAAGATCGCAGATGAGATCGCGAAGAAAGTCGGGATTGGAAGCAGCTCAGATTACCGTATCATTTCTGGAATTTTTTACACCTTAATGCGGGCACTAAATGAAGGCCATGTATTTTTGCCAAAACGTATTTTGTGCAGAAATGCAGCTCATATCTTAGGGGTAACACCAGAAGATATCGAAGAGCATTTATTAGAAATGATGATCGATCGCAAGATCGTCATTGAAGAGGATGAAGAGACAAGAGTTTATGCAGCACCACAGTATCATATGGAAGTCAATACGGCAAGAATGTTGCTGGATTTAAATATCCATTATGATGTTTCCATTTCTGAGGTGGAGACAATGATCGCAATGATCGAAGAGACAGAGCAGATTACATTTGCTGAAAAACAGAAAGAAGCGATCCATGCAGTGGCACAGGATAGTATCGTTGTCTTAACCGGAGGTCCTGGAACTGGTAAGACGACAACGATTAATGGAATGATCCAGTATTTTGAACATGAAGGATTGGATATCCGTTTGGCAGCACCAACAGGAAGAGCAGCAAAGCGTATGACAGAGGCAACGGGATATGAAGCAATGACGATTCATCGTATGTTAGAGATCAATGGGGAAGCTGACAGGGAACGTGACATGAAAAAGGGAAATGCATCCATGTTTGAACGCAATGCGGGTAATCCATTAGAAACGGATGTGATAATCATTGACGAGATGTCCATGGTAGACCTATATCTGATGAATGCACTCCTGCAAGCTATGGTGCCTGGAACAAGATTGGTCATTGTAGGAGATGCCAATCAGTTGCCATCGATCGGTGCTGGAAATGTCTTAAAAGATATGATCGCATCAGGACAGTTTAAAGTCGTGGAATTAAACCAGATTTTCCGTCAGGAAGAAGGCAGCCATATCGTAAGAAATGCCCATCTGATCCATCAGGGAAGACCAGTTGAATTAGATAATAAGAGCCGAGATTTTTTCTTCTTACAGAGAAATAATATTCAGGATGTACTAGGAGTTTTAGTATATTTAGTACGGGATAAGCTACCAGGATATGTCCATGTGAAACCATATGATATCCAGATCTTAACACCAATGCGAAAAGGTGAACTTGGTGTTGAGAGGCTCAATCAGGTCATGCAGCAATATTTGAATCCACCATCTGATGAGAAGAAAGAAAAAGAGATCGCCTTTGGATTATTCCGGGAAGGTGACAAAGTCATGCAGATCAAGAACAATTATCAGATTGAATGGGAAATGCGAAATAGCAAAGGATTCACCGTAGATAAGGGAGTTGGAGTATTCAATGGTGATATGGGAATCATCACAGAAATCAATGATTACACAGAGAAGATCACAGTCTTATTTGATGAGACGAGGGAAGTCCAGTATCCGTATGCAAGTCTTGATGAATTAGAACTTGCATATGCAGTCACGATCCACAAATCACAGGGAAGCGAATACCCAGCGGTTGTGATGCCGATCTTAAGCGGACCAAGAGTATTATTTCACAGAAATCTTCTGTATACAGGAGTCACAAGAGCAAAAAACTGTTTAACGATCGTAGGAGACAGAAATATGTTATTTTCCATGATCCAGAATGTCAATGAGCAACGGAGGTATACAACCCTTGCACTGCGCTTAGATCAGATCGCAAATGAATCCGAAGAAAGCGGTCCGATGGATGATCTTGGAATCTAAAAAGTAAAAAATAAAGAGAAAAATGCCAGAAACCGTCATCTTTTAGAGGACGGTTTTTCTTGTTTGAAGTCCTTTTCAAACCTTATAATGAAGGGGAGGAAAGGAAGGGACATATGAAAGAAAAAAGACGTATGATATCAGAAGCAGCCAGGCAGTTAGGCCTTGAAACATATCATTTAAGAACATGGGAAGAAGAATTTTCCTTAACGATTCCTCGAAATGAAAAAGGATATCGTTGTTATGGAGATAAAGAAATACATACATTTGAACAGATCCGTGATATGAGAAATGCTGGATTAGACAGCGAAGAGATCAAACAGAAATTATCCGGAAATATCATTCCATTTCCGGAAGAAAAACAGATGAATACGTCTGATAAAATGATGCAGTTTCAAAAAGTGTTGGTAAAGATCATGGGACAGGCGATTCTGGAACAGAAAGATCATATTGCAGATCAGATCAGTTCTAAGGTTTCAGACAGAGTAGTAAAAGAAATGGATTATCAGTTTCGGCTAAGAGAAGCTGAAGAAGAAAAAAGATTTCAGAAACTGGATGAGATGATCAGAAATCAGCAAAAAGCAAGAGAAGAAATTGCAGCATCCAGAGAAAAACGAAGATTTTTCAGAAGAAAACGAAAAGAAAGATAAGTAAAGATTGTATTTGAATTCAGACAATATTATAATAAATTTATCAGCTCTGATCTGTAACAGATGAGGAGTGAATAGATAGAGTGAGGAATTCGAATATGAAGAAACGACCAAAGATCCTGGTAGTCGGAAGTCTTATGATGAATCAAGGCATAGAAACATCTGTGATCCCAGAAGAAGGACAGACAGTGATGGGTGAAGATATTAAGAAATCACCCGGAGGCAAGGGGGCTAATCAGGCAGTACAGATGGCTCGCCTTGGGGCAGATGTTACGCTGATCGGTAAGATCGGAAGAGACAGGGATGGAGAAGAACTGGTTAAAGTATGTAAGGAAGCAGGAGTGAACACGGAACAGATCATTTATGATGATGTGCTCCCAACAGGATCTTCGATTGTATTATTAGAGACTGTTCCAGGACAGAAAGTAAAGAAAAGATCGATCGTTATACCAGGGGCAACAGCACAATTAACGGTTGATGAGATCGCATATCTGGAAGATGAGATGGACAAATATGATCTCGTTGTGCTTCAGAATGCGATACCGATGGAAGTCAATGAAGCAATTGCGGGCTATGCATATAAACATGAAGTTGATGTAGTATTGAATCCTATTCCGGCAAAGAAGCTTTCAAAAGAACTTATGGAGTGCGTTACATACCTGATCGTCAATGAGCAGGCAGCAAAATCAATGACAGGTATTAAGATCCATAGTGATTGGAAGAGGGAATGGACAAGATTTAATCTTGATGAAGCAAGAGTCGTATCTGCGGTGATTCGTGGACGAGGAGTACCAACAGTACTGATCACACTAGCCGAAAAGGGTGTGATCATGAACACACCAGAACGTTTTTACTATAAGAAAGCGATCGAAGATGTAGAAATGGTCGATCCAAGAGCCGCAGGAGATGCATTTATCGGGGCATTCTGTACAAGAATCTGTACGGATGATTCTATTGGAAAAGTGCTGACGATAGCGAATTATACAGCAGCTTTATCTATTGCAACAGAAGGGGCAATAGAATCTCTGCCAACATCGAAACAAGTAAGAGAATATATGGAACAAAAAAGAGATGCATAAAAATGCATCTCTTTTTTGTTGCTTGAACAATATACGTACCTGGAAATTATTCCTGGCTGATAGCTCCTGCTGGACATCCGTCTGCGCAAGCTCCACATTCCATGCATGTATCTGCATCGATTACGTACTGTCCGTCTCCTTCGCTGATAGCTCCTGCTGGGCAAGTTCCTTCGCAAGCTCCACAAGAAATACAAGCGTCTGAAATTACATATGCCATAGTTATATCCTCCTTATATAAATAGTATAATCATTAGTAGCGGGTAGACCCCGCTCGACCATCTCTATTTTAATATACTTAGGAAGGAATATCAAGTAATTTTGTTGTATTTTTAACAATAATAAGTGGAAAATTTATAAAGTTATTTTGACACTTTGAATAGAATGTATTATACTATGAATGTTAGTTTAAACTATTTTAGAAAACATGTATCGCAAAACATATTTTCTGAAAATATTATTAAATTTTATGGAGGAACAAACGAAATGGCAATTTCAAAAGATATGATCATCGCAGATCTGATCGCATTAGATCCAAACTATGCAGCAATCCTTATGGCATCTGGAATGGGATGCGTTGGATGCCCATCATCTCAGGGAGAAAGCATTGAACAGGCAGCTTATGTTCATGGAATGGACTTAGATGAACTGCTTGGAAGATTAAACGAATATGCTCAGACAAAAGAAGCATAATTAATCGAGAAATAAGAAATTAAAAGTGAAAAAGGACTATGTTCCATAGTGTATTAAAAGCACTAGGAGATATAGTCCTTTCTTTTTTTGCAAATAATGATTAAAGTGGTAAAAGTACCAAAAGTCATCATTGGAATCAAAAAATAATTGTCGAACAATTGTAAAAATGCCTAAAAGTATCATTCAAAACCCTTGATTTATAAAGCAGCAAAATAAATCCAATAAGAAGCCATGTATCTATAAAATAGAAAAAGGAATTCCTGAACACAAAATATTCGGGGATTCCTTTTCGTTTGTTTTAATAAGCAGCCATTTCTTCAACGGCCTGTTTTTCAATAATCGTCGTCAGATGTTCATTAAATAAAGCTTTCGTTGCATATGTGTTTGGCAGACGTTTGCAATATTCTGATAAAAGCTGATGAATCTCATCCATGACCGTGCTGTTCGGCGAATCGTCAAGATCCGTCAATGAAAGATAGTAGCACTGGTTTTCAGAATCTTTATATAAAGTACTGGACAGGCTGTACTTGTTCAGTAACTTTGAAGCAAATGCAACGTCATCGAGAGAAGTAAAAGCAAAGATGCCAACTCCGTCATCGGCGAGTACACGTTTCATATCATTTCCTGAATCTGCTGAAAATGCGGATTTTCCAAAGTCTGAAAGCAGATCTGGAAGATTAGATAAAATGTCTTCATCAGCTCCCGCGAGCTGTCCAGCCAATAGACTTTTCGGCAGTTTTTTATAATGTTCACGGAAATCCTCCGGGTTATCCACTCTTGTGATCACAAGGATCAGACATTCTTTGGATACAGGAATTGCCTCAACCATCAAAGGATTATCTTCACTTGTTTCAAATCCAAGCTCTGTGGCTGCCTTATTCATCAATTCCCGGAACAGACCCTTTGCCTTCTCAGAACCAAAAGCCAGTTCACTTAACAGAGTTTCCTTTCCTTCTAAGTCTTCTTTATTTAAAGTACATCGGATCTGATTATCACTGATACGTTCTATTTTCATAATCATCACTCCTTTACTACTTTGATGTTATTATAGTATTACTTTTGCGGTGTGTAAAGCTTTTTCAAGAAATTTACAATTTTATCCATAAATAGCTTGAAATAATTTCCAGTTATGTATATAATTACATTATGTCGCGACAAGACTTACATTTGGAAACAGTGCGGAATTTTTATATACCACAAGAAACACTGACGATGTAAGGAAGAAACTTTCATTGTATGAGATTAAGAAAGTAACAAGAAACATCTGCTTAATAAGATTGGAGGGTACATATGACGAGTCATGATGAATTATCTTATTATCTGTCACAAGGACTGGCGATCCGTGTGGACGGCATTACAATAAGTGATGCGAATCTGGAACATCTAAATCTAATACTCAACGAAGATGATTCTTACATGAAAGAGTATGTCAACGATCAGGAAGGAGAGATCTACGCCATAGAATATCAGAAAATCAAAGAATAATATGCAAAGAGTATGGCAGAGCTGGGAGATTAATTTCCCAGCTCATTATTATTATATTCTGATAATAATATATAATACGTTTTACTGAATTAGGAGAAACAGTTTTTGAATAAATTATATGATTGTGAATTTTATGTTAGATTAAGTTAATATAATGTAAAAGTATAGTTAAATGGATGTAAAATAGATTGAACTATTTGTTTAGGTATGATAACTTGAGCGTATGAAATATAAACTGTTGAAACAATAAGAGTAGGGAGATGTTTTTTTGAAAAAAAGTATAAAAAAATTTTTTGTTATTGGAGTATAAGTGCAATTATAATGAACCGATCAATTATGCCAGCAATGGCATCATGCAAAATAATAAAATATAAGATAAAGGAAAAGTATTATTATGGATCATAGAAAAGCTAGAAAAATTTTTTGGATTTGTTGGCTGCTAGCTTCGGTCGTTATGGTATTAGGAGCTATATTACCAGATGAGAAGATGCAAAAAGCGGTAATTACTATTGGGATAATAATTTTCATTTTAGGAGGTGTAATTGCAATTTGTTTTATGAGATGTCCTTACTGTAGAGGATCATTGAATTTAAGAGGATTCTCACCAGACTATTGTCCGTACTGCGGGAAAAAGATATAAAATTAATGAAAAGCCATTGTGGTTGGTATAATCGCAATGGCTTTGTATAACTATATGATGTAAGTGTCAAAAGTATAAATTGCGTTTGTGCTTGCACAAATAAGCAATTTATACTTATTGACACTCTTATCACTATATATCTGCTAGATAGCTTTCAATGCCATCTAAGATACATTGAACAGCTTTTTTCTGATAGTTATTATCTTGAAGTGACCTTAATTCCTCAGGATTAGATAAAAAACCACATTCCACGATCACGATCGGATAAGGATTATCCCGAAACAGATAATACTCAGCATTTGCCTTTGCCTCCCTGTGATTGTTCGGATCAAGCCCCTTGATCAAAGCAGACTGGATATGATCCGCTAACTGCTTTGATTTTTCAGACCCTTGCGGATAGAAAACCTGAGCTCCATGGACATCACTGCTTGGATAACTATTCTGATGAATGCTGATCACTGCCATAGGATCATTCTCAAAAATGAACTGCTTTCGATTGGATAGATCACTTCGTTTCTCATTTTCTTTCGAATCCGCAAGATTATAGTCCCCATTTCTTGTCATATATACTTTATAATTTTTCTTTTCCAGAAGTTTTTGAAGCTTTAATGCAAGAGAAAGATTGATATCCTTTTCTAAAATATTCGAATTTCCAACCTTCCCAGGATCAGAACCGCCATGTCCGGCATCGATACAGATCACATTTTGATTCTTGACAGTCTGTGCAACAAAGATAGGGAATGTAATAGAAGAAACAGATAATAAAACGACGATCAGAAGAACACCCCAGAAGATGAAACGATGTTGTTGATTCATAGGAAGAACATCCTTTTTCTTTCTATTATATGATGTAAGTGTCAAAAGTATAAATTGCGAAGTCTCAATGGTGCAATACTTTATTTTTTCCATATTTAATGTTATAATAAATCCAAATGACTACATTTAATCATTGAAGAAAGATTAAAAGTCAGGAGAGTTTAATATGGAAACAAGACTTGTAAAAATTAATAATATGGAAGATTGCAAAAAGGACATGGAAGAAGCAGGAGAGCTGATCAAAGCAGGCGAACTTGTTGCATTTCCAACAGAGACAGTCTATGGTCTTGGAGGGAATGGATTACTTCCTGATGCGGCAAAGAAGATCTATGCAGCGAAGGGAAGACCTTCTGATAATCCATTGATCCTTCACGTATGTGATATGCAGATGGTAGAATCTCTGGTCAAAGAGATTCCAGATAATGCAAGACGTGCGATGGAACATTTCTGGCCGGGACCTATGACGGTAATCTTGCAGAAAGCGGATCAGGTACCAGATTGTGTGACAGGCGGACTTGATACAGTAGCGATCCGTATGCCGGATCATCCAGTTGCATTAGAGCTGATCAGAAGATCAGGAGTGCCGATCGCAGCACCAAGTGCGAATACATCTGGGCGTCCAAGTCCGACAAAAGCAGAACATGTCATGGAAGATCTTCATGGAAAGATTCCGATGATCTTAGATGGGGGAGCTGTTATGGTAGGTGTAGAATCAACGATCATTGATTTTACAGAAATAGTTCCAGTGATCCTAAGACCAGGATGGATCACAAAGGAGTCCATGGAAGAATTTCTTGGGTGTGAAGTATTGATGAATACATCTTTAAAAGCAAGCGATCACGGAATTCCAAGAGCACCTGGAATGAAGTACAAACACTATGCACCAAAGGCGGAGATGGTGCTTGTATTAGGCGATGATCAGGAGAAAGTCGTTGATCATATCAATCAGCTTGCGAAAGAACAAAAGGAACAGGGTAAGAAGATAGGAATCATTGCATCGGATGAGACAAAAGACCTCTATCAGGCAGATGAAGTTATTTCTGTAGGACAGAGAGCACATCTCGAGACAGTAACAGCACATTTATATGATGTATTAAGAGAATTTGACCATAAGGATGTTGATATGATCTATTCCGAAGGATTTGAAGGTGAACCCTTAAGTGAGGCGATCATGAACCGTATGGTAAAAGCAGCAGGACATGAAATCCTCCGTATTTAAAAAGGAGAATATTTTGAAGAAGATAATAATGGTGAGTACGAATAATACGTGCCGAAGCTTTATTGCAGAGTCGATCCTTCGCCAGTATCTTTTGGATGCAGATCAGAAGAATGTTGAAGTGATCTCAAGAGGGCTGGTCGTATTATTTCCAGAACCTGTCCATGTCAAAGCAGCAGATATGGTAATAAAGACGTGCGGGATTGAAAGTCTTGATTTTCGGTCGGCGCAGCTTACGCAGGAAGAAGTAGAAGAAAGCGATCTGATCTTAACCATGACAGAAGAGCAGAAAGATAAGATTTTAGAAGAATATCATGGATACAAAGAGATCGCGACATTGAACGAATATGCCAGAGTGGAAGGTGCGATCATTGACCCATACGGCATGGAAGATGACGACTACGAGCGCTGTTTTGAACAGATTGCCCGTTTAGTTAAGAAAATATGGCAAGAAAGACTAGGAGGAAACAAAATGATAGGTATTGGTAGTGATCACGGTGGATATGCATTAAAACAGGCAGTTATCAAACATCTGGAAGAAAAAGGATATGCAGTGAAAGATTATGGATGTTATTCAGAAGAATCCTGCGATTATCCAGTTTATGCAAAAGCAGTAGCGAATGCAGTCAAAGACGGAGAAGTAAAACAGGGAATCCTAATCTGTGGAACAGGAATCGGAATCTCTATTACAGCGAATAAGATCAAAGGAATCCGTGCAGCACTTTGTAGTGACACATTCAGTGCACATGCAACAAGAGAACATAATGATGCAAACATTCTTGCAATGGGAGCACGTGTTGTTGGAGAAGGTTTAGCACTTGATATCGTTGATACATTCCTTGAGACAGAATTCTCAAATGATGAGAGACACATTCGTCGTATCAATATGATCGAAGACTAGAAGAGAAAATCAAAGCTATATAAAAATAAGATATAAGCCATATGAATAAAGAAGATATGCAGACAGTTTTTTAGAAGTGATCAACAGTTTGCATGTCTTTTTTTGTATACAAAATCACTTTGAAGATGATAAAAAACAGTTAAGATTCAGTTAAGAAGCAGAAAAAAATTATCAGATCTTAACACGAAAAAACTGACCAATGTTCATTTGTATACACTGAAAACCCTTATGTTTTGGTGCTTTTTACTAAATTTAGAAGTGGTTCTTTGTAAGTATTAAACAAAAAACAAACACAATCTTAACGGAAAAAGAATTGACAAATAAAAATTTGAGGAATAAAATAACTTCCAGAACAAGGGTGTTTACAAGATATATCGTAGACACTCTTTTACTTTTGCAGGAATTAAACCCTTGGATCTCTGCAAAAAATTAAAATTAAAGAAGGTGAGGAGAAAATGGGTTCATTGGGAGATTATCTGATGGAAGAGTTGTCACTTAAGACAAGCTTTACGATCCCCATTGGCGGAGGTATTCCAGTACCACAGTCAGCCGTAACAACATGGGTGATCATGGCAATCGTAGTGTTGCTCTGCATCATATTCGTACGGAACCTGAAAGTCATACCAGAAGGACCGCAAGTTTATGTGGAAGCCTTAGTTGGTTTCATCTATAACTTCATCGGTGGTCTGGTCGGCGAAAAAGGGAAACGTTACATACCGTTTCTTGGAACAATTCTGATTTATCTTGGCTGTGCAAATATTTCGGGATTTTTCAGAGCGAAACCGCCAACGAAAGATCTGAATGTTACCGCAGGATTAGCGATCATCAGTTTGTTTTTGATCATATATTCCGGAATCCACGAGAAAGGATTGAAGGGATATATACACAGTTATGTGGAACCTATGCCAATGATGGCGGCCATTAACATCCTTGAATTATTTACAAGACCGTTATCACTGTGTATGCGACTTTTTGGAAATGTCTTAGGAGCATTCGTTTTGATGGAATTGATCACACATATCGCACCAGCAATCGTGCCATTACCATTTAGTTGTTACTTCGACTTTTTCGATGGGTTGTTGCAGGCATATGTATTTGTATTGTTAACATCACTGTTTATCAGTGAATCAATTGAGTAAGATGTATCATGACAGATACACAAATTTAATTTTTATTTAAAAGGAGATTAGAACTATGGGATTAGCAGCTATTGGAGCAGGAATTGCAGTATTAACAGGTTTAGGAGCAGGTATTGGTATCGGTGTTGCAACAAATGGAGCACTTGGAGCGATCGCAAGACAGCCAGAAGAAGCTGGAAATATCAATAAAACATTATTACTTGGTTGTGCATTAGCCGAAGCTACATCAATTTATGGATTGGTTGTTGCGATTCTGTTAATCGTAATGAAATAGAAGTAGGAGGCGGAAGATATGTTTCTGAAATTAGACTGGGGCATTATCTGGCCGATCGTCAACATTGTCGTATTTTATCTGTTGCTTAGAAAATTCTTATTTGGTCCAGTCAGTGAGGTCATGGAGAAAAGAAAAAAAATGATCTCAAGTGACTTAGATGATGCAGCACAGACGAAAGCTGAAGCAGAAGAGATCAAGCAGGAATACGAGAAAAACCTTGCACAGGCAAAGGATGAGGCAGGACAGATCGTTTCCGACGCAAGAGCAAGAGCCAAGAATGAATACCAGAATAAGATGGATCAGACAAAAGAAGAGATTGCTCTTATGAAAGAAAATGCCCGTAAAGATATTGAAGCTGAGAAACAAAAGACGATCGCAGGTCTTCAGACAGAGATTGCAGGTATCGCACTTATGGCAGCTTCGAAAGTTGTGGAAAAAGAAGCAAACGACAAAGGCAACGAGAAGCTTTTGGATGATTTCCTGAAAGAGGCAGGTGTCTAGCATATGAAGAGAATTTCCATGACGTATGGACAGGTATTGTTTGAACTTGGAATCAAAAAAGAAAGTTTGCAAAAAGCACAGGACATGCTTCATGAAAATGAAGAACTTTTAAGTGCATTAGAGAATCCAACGATCACAAAGAAAGAAAAAGAAAATGTGGTGGAAAAGTTGTTTTCTGATGATATAAAAAGTTTCTTAAAAGTTGTATGTGATAATGATGATATCGCTTGTTTTGACGAGGCAGTTGAGTATTATGATGAACTAAAACGCAAGACAGATAAGATCATTAAGGCAGAGTTTGACTATGTGACAATGCCAAAAGACGAACAGCTTGAGCGAATCAAACAGTATCTTATGAAACAATATCAGGCGGACAAGGTAGAGCTTACTTTAAAAGAAGAGAAAGACTTGATCGGTGGTTTTGTACTGAAAGTTGGAGACCACGTTTATGATAACAGCCTGAGTGGAAAAATGAGAAAATTACAGCAGAAACTTACATGGAGGTGAGGATCAGGTGAGCAGTATCAATCCAGAAACAGTCGTTTCTGTATTAAAAGATCAAATTGAAAACTATGACCAGAAAACTGAGGTCAAAGAAGAAGGAAGAATCATTCAGATCGCAGACGGTATTGCAACAGTCTATGGAATGGACCAGGCAATGTATGGAGAACTTGTTATTTTTGAAACAGGTGTCCACGGACTTGTACTGAATGTTGAAAGAAACTGTATCGGTTGTGTTTTACTTGGTTCCGATCATGGATTAATGGAAGGATCTAAAGTAGCAAGAACCGGCGTACAGGCAGATATCCCGGTTGGAGATGCTATGATCGGACGTGTCGTTAATGCGATCGGAGAACCAATCGATGGAAAAGGTGAGATTAAAACTGACGAGAGAAGACCAATCGAACATGAGGCAGCAGGAGTTATCGACAGAAAATCTGTTGACCAGCCATTACAGACAGGTATCTTAGCGATCGACTCTATGTTCCCGATCGGACGTGGACAGCGTGAGCTGATCATCGGTGACCGCCAGACAGGTAAAACATCGATCGCAGTTGATACGATCTTAAATCAAAAAGGACAGGATGTTATTTGTATTTATGTAGCGATCGGACAGAAAGCATCAACAGTATCACAGATCGTAACAACATTAAGTAAACATGGTGCTATGGATTACTCTATCGTAGTATCCGCATCTGCAAGTGACCTTGCATCTTTACAGTACATTGCACCATATGCAGGAACAGCGATCGCAGAGCACTTTATGCATCAGGGAAAAGACGTTTTGATCGTATATGATGATCTGTCTAAGCACGCCGTTGCTTATCGTGCAATTTCCTTACTGCTGGATCGTCCACCTGGACGTGAAGCTTACCCTGGAGATGTATTCTACTTACATTCAAGATTACTAGAACGTTCTTGCCGATTAAGCGATGAACTTGGTGGTGGATCTATCACAGCATTACCGATCATCGAAACACAGGCAGGAGACGTATCCGCGTACATTCCTACAAACGTAATCTCTATCACAGACGGACAGATCTTCCTTGAAAGTGAGTTATTCTTCTCCGGTGTAAGACCAGCGGTCAATGTTGGACTTTCTGTATCCCGTGTAGGTGGAGCAGCACAGACAAAGATCATGAAGAAAGTAGCCGGAAACCTTCGTATTGACTTAGCTCAGTATCGAGAACTTGAGGTATTTACACAGTTTAGTTCAGACCTTGACGATGGAACAAAAGCAACATTAAATTATGGATCTCATCTGATCGAACTGTTAAAACAGCCACTGTACCATCCAATGGCATTACATAAACAGATTTTACTTCTGTTTGCAGCAGGTCATAAGATGTTAAATGATGTTCCAGTCAAAGAATTAAAGGCAGAGACAGAAGAAATGACAGCATTCTTTGAACAGAAATATCCAGAGACAGTGAAGAAGATCGACGAAGGCAAAGTCTTAACAGATGACATTGCAAAAGAGATCCAAGAGGCGATAGAAGCCTATTTAAAGTAGGTGATCACTATGGCAAATATCAGAGAAATTAAAACAAGGATGAACAGTATCGAAGATACATTAAAGATCACAAATGCGATGTATCTGATCTCATCTTCCAAATTAAAGAAAGCAAGAAAGCAGTTAGATGCCACAACTCCATACTTTGAAATGCTTCAGGCATCTCTGCTTGATATCATGGCACATACGCCAGATCTTCAGCACATTTTCTTAAACAAAAGAAAGAAAGAACATCCCAAAAAAGGATATCTTGTGATGACTGCAGACCGTGGACTTGCCGGGGCCTATAATCATAACATTACAAAAATGGCAGAAGAGAATATTAATGAAGATGACAAACTGTTCGTGATCGGATATATGGGACGTAATTATTTCGGACGAAGAAATGCAGCCCAGATGGACGAGGATTTCTTCTATACAACACAGGATCCTACGATTTACAGAGCAAGAAGAATTGCAGAAAAAATGATCGAGGAATATGTATCAGGAGAACTTGACGAAGTCTATATTATTTATACTAAGATGATCACATCCATTACCTCAGAACCAAAGATGATCCGTGTGTTACCATTAAACCCAGATCAGTATGAGTTTGCAGGAAAAGGAAAGAGATCACATATGACAGAATTTCAGCCATCCGTAAAGGCGGTGCTTGACCGCCTGGCACCAAACTATATCAAAGGACTTGTCTATGGTGCGATGGTAGAATCATTTTCCAGTGAATTAAACGCCAGAATGATGGCGATGGAAGGTGCAAGCAAGAGTGCGAGAGAAATGATAAGATCACTGGGACTTATGTATAACCGTGCTCGTCAGGCAGCGATCACTCAGGAGATCACTGAGGTGTGTGCCGGAGCTAAATCATTAAAGAAAGAGTAACAGTGAAGGAAGGGAAATAAAATGGAAAAAGGAAAAATCGTACAGATTCTTGGTCCAGTAATCGACGTAGAATTTGAAACTGAACAGCTCCCTTTGATTCATGACGCCTTGACCGTTGTTAATAAAGGAAAAGAAGTTGTTATGGAAGTGGAACAGCATATGGGAAATCGTACTGTGCGCTGTATCCTGTTAGCAGCCAGTGAAGGACTTCACAAAGGAATGGAAGTCACAGCAACTGGTGGACCAATCAAAGTTCCAGTTGGAAAACAGACATTAGGACGTATGTTTAACGTACTTGGAGAAGCAATTGATAAAGGAGAACCTGTAGAATCAGAAGAAAAATGGGCGATCCATCGTGAACCACCTAAATTTGAAGACCAGAGCCCTGTTGTAGAAATGTTTGAGACAGGTATTAAAGTCATCGACCTTTTAGCTCCATATGCAAAAGGTGGTAAGATCGGTCTGTTTGGTGGTGCTGGAGTTGGTAAGACAGTCTTAATTCAGGAACTGATTCATAATATCGCAACAGAACATGGTGGATATTCCATCTTCACAGGTGTAGGAGAACGTTCAAGAGAAGGAAATGACCTCTGGAATGAAATGACAGAATCCGGAGTTATCAAAAATACAGCCTTAGTCTTTGGACAGATGAATGAGCCACCTGGATCTCGTATGAGAGTTGCCCAGACAGGACTTACAATGGCAGAATATTTCCGTGATCAGGAAAAACAGAACGTGTTATTATTCATCGATAACATTTTCCGTTATGTACAGGCAGGATCAGAGGTATCAGCGCTGTTAGGACGTATGCCATCAGCCGTAGGTTATCAGCCAACACTGGCAAATGAAGTTGGTGCTCTACAGGAACGTATCACATCTACAAAGAACGGGTCTATCACATCTGTACAGGCAGTTTATGTGCCAGCCGATGATTTAACTGACCCAGCGCCAGCAACAACATTTGCTCATCTGGATGCAACAACTGTATTATCAAGAGCGATTTCTGAACAGGGTATCTATCCAGCCGTAGACCCACTGGAATCAAGCTCTCGTATCTTAGAGCCAGACATCGTTGGAGAAGAACACTATGAAGTAGCAAGACGTGTAGAAGAAGCACTTCAGAGATACAAAGAATTACAGGATATCATCGCGATCCTTGGTATGGAAGAATTAGATGAAGAAGATAAGATCACAGTATACCGTGCAAGAAAGATTCAGAAATTCTTATCTCAGCCATTTAACGTAGCGGAAACATTTACAGGAATCCCTGGTAAATACGTTCCTGTCAAAGAAACGATCCGAGGATTCAAAGCGATCTTAGATGGAGAAATGGATGAATATCCAGAACAGGCCTTCTTGATGGTCGGAACAATTGATGATGTAAAGGAAAAGGCAAAAGAGGTGATGTAAATGGCAGAAACCTTTTATTTTGAGATCATTGCCAGTGACAAAAAGTTCTACAGCGGAGCTTGTGAACACGTCATTTTCCCAGCAGTGGACGGACTTTACGGTGTATTAGCAAACCATGAAGATACAGTAACAGCCGTTGTTGCAGGAGAGCTTCGTTTTAAAGTTGATGGGGAATGGAAAGTTTGTGTTGTTGGTGAAGGATTCGCGGATGTCACCAGAGATTTCGTAGTCATCGTGGTAGATACGGTGGAACGCCCAGAAGACATCGACATCATCCGTGCAAGAGAGGCCAAAACAAGAGCAGAAGAACGACTCAAACAGAAACAAAGCCGTTTGCAGTACTATCATACACAGGCAGCATTGTCACGTGCTATGGCACGACTGAAAGTTACATCAAAATATGTGAAAAAATAGAGTCTGAGAAGACAAATATAGCTAAATGAGAAAAAAGATCAACTATCCAGTAAGTGGAAAGTTGGTCTTTTTTTTGTACAATCTGCATAAAAAATATCAAGAATACTGCTTGACTCTGCACTGAAAGGATAGACTACACTACAAATATACGAGGTAGAAAATAAAATGTGCAATATGCAGAAAGGATGAAACTATGAATTTTGAATTAACTCCACAGCAGAAGGCAGTTCAGCAGAGTGCAAGACAGTTTGCTCAGACTGTATTACAGGAAACAGTTCTTGAAGATGATGCAGCAGGACGTTTCCCAGAAGAAGCATATAAGAAAATGGGAGAAATGGGATTTGTCGGGCTTCCATTTCCAAAAGAATATGGTGGTCAGGGAGGAGATTATTTATCCTATGTATTAGCATTAGAAGAAATCTCCAAGATCAATTCATCTGTAGGAATTGCTTATTCTGTATGTACTTCATTATACTCTGGTGCTCTGATCAATGATGGAAATGAAGAACAGAAGAAAAAATATCTGCCAGAAGTTCTGTCTGGAAAGAAAATGGGATCATTTTGTTTAACAGAACCAGATGCAGGTTCTGATGCAGCAGGATGTAAAACAACAGCGATCTGGAATGGAAAAGAATATATCCTGAATGGATTAAAATGCTTCATTACAAATGGACCATTAGCAGATTACTATATGGTAGTTGCTCTTACGAATCCAGAATTAAAGACAAAAGGATTAACAGCATTCATCGTAGAACGTGAATGGGAGGGTGTATCCATTGGTAAGATCGAAGATAAGTGCGGAATCAGATGTGCACAGGTATCTGAGGTCATCTTTGATAATGTAAGAGTTCCAAAAGAGAACATGCTCGGAGAAGAAGGAAAAGGATTTGCTGTTGCAATGAAAGACCTGGATGGAGGACGTATTGGCGTTGCAGCCCAGGGACTTGGAATTGCCAAAGGAGCTTACGACATCGCATTTAATTATTTAAAAGAGAGAGAACAGTTCGGAAAACCATTATACAAGAATCAGTATTTAGCATTTAAGATGGCTGAGTTAGAGACAGAGATCGAGATGGCTCAGTATATGTTATACAAAGCAGCAACAGATAAGCAGGAAGGCAGAAGCTACAGTGTACCAGCGGCTAAAGCGAAGATGGTTTGTACAGATGCAGCAATGCATGTAGCCACAGAAGCTGTACAGATGCTGGGTGGAAATGGATATATGAAAGAATATCATGTAGAAAGAATGCTGCGTGATGCTAAGATCACACAGATCTACGAAGGAACAAATGAAATTCAGAAACTTGTCATCAGCGGAAATATGTTTCGTAAATAAGAACAAATAGGAGGTGTCGAAATGAAAAAAGCATTGGAAGGAATTAAGGTAGTTGATCTTACTTCAGCTTTAAGTGGACCGTTTTGCACGATGATGTTAGCTGATTATGGAGCGGATGTATTAAAAATCGAGCCTCTACACGGAGATCAGTGCAGAACATGGGGTCCAATTGATGAAAAGAGCGGAGAGAGCGGATTTTACTGTTATGTAAACAGAAATAAAAAGGGTGCAACATTAAACCTGAAATCTGAAAAAGGAAAGCAGATGTTTTATGATCTGGTAAAGGATGCAGATATTCTTGTTGAGAATTATCGTGGCGGGGTTACAAAGAAGCTGGGGATTGATTATGAGACGGTAAAGAAGATCAATCCATCCATTATCTATGCATCCTGTTCCGGATTTGGACAGTATGGACCATTAACACACAGAGCCTGCTATGATATCGTGGCGCAGGCAATGGGCGGAATGGTGAATCTGACTGGTTTTAAAGATACAGATCCAGTCAAAGTTGGTCCATCTGTCGCAGACCATGTATCAGGGATTTATTTAACAGTTGGTGTATTGGCAGCCCTTCATCATCGTGATATGACCGGAGAAGGGCAGCAGGTTGATGTATCTATGTTTGATACAATATTCAGTCTTCTTGAAAATGCCTTAGTGAATTATACAATGGCAGGGGAGATATCGCAGAGAAATGGAAACATAGACCCATCCATTGCTCCATTTGATATTTTCCCTTGTAAGGACGGATTTACAGCACTCGGGGTAGGAAATGACAGATTATTTGATACATTTTGTCATACGATCGGACATGAAGAGCTGCTTGGTGATCCAAGATACGAAACCAATGATCTAAGGTGTAAGAATTACCTGCCGGAACTGCAGGAACTGATCCGTGGATGGTGTATGGAACATACAAAGAAAGAGATTGAATATATCATGGATGAAGCAGGAATTCCATGTGGACCGGTATTAGATGTAAAAGAAGCGATCGAACATCCACATACACAGGCAAGAGAGATGATGGTTCACTGCGAACATCCTACGGCAGGAGATCTTTATTTCCAGGGATGTGTTACGAAGATGTCAGAAACTCCAGGAGTTGTAGAAACGCCTTCCCCACTTCTAGGAGAGCATAACAGAGAGATCTTTGGATTAACCGAAGAAGAAGAAGCACAGTTAAAAGAAGAAGGCGTAATTTAATTACTTTTATTTCATAAGGAGGAGCAACATGAGAAAAGTATCTTATTTAAGTTACAATATGACGACAGCGGATGCAAATAATCCAGATGGAATCGTACCAGTTGGACGTCAGTTTGACTTTATCGGAGATGTTGAAACAGAAGAAATGATCTTGGTAGATGGAGATGAATCTCTCTGTCTGGGATATGAAGATGTAAAGATCTATCAGGATGTGTATGTAGGAGATATGATGGAGTACAAAGCTACTTTAACACATATCGGAAATACATCAAGAGACTGCAGGATCGAAGTATTTAAGCTGGCTACACCAGCATACAGAGCTGGGAAAGAAGACTACAAACCAGGAGATATGGTATGGTTTGATGAGCCTGTATTATGTACAGAAGGTAATGTAAGACTGGTTGTTAAGAAACACTTACAACGTGGAGAACAACCAGATGGAGCAGTTATTGATCCATGGCGTCATCTGGATGATTTTCCAGAAGATGAATAAAGTACATAAGACAGATTGAAAGGAGAAAGAATGATGAAAGATACAATCACTTTTCGTTATAGAATGTCAGACCGTGACGTATTTTACGGTGGTGGAGTTGTAAATGGTGCCAGAAGTATCACACTGATGGAAGATGCAGCAAAACGTTTGATGGCAAAAACATTTGGAAATACAGGAAGATGTGTAGAAGTTAAAAAAGTTCGTCTTTACACACCATGTTTTGCCGGAGATTATATGGAATATATCGCTGGAATCAGAAAACAGGAAGGAAATAAAGTACTGATCGAAGTCCGTTCTTTTAAGATAATTGAAGTACCAGCAGATCCTCCATATCCAAGTTCTATTGATGTTCTGGAAGATCCACCATTATCAACAGTTGTACAGTTCTGGTATGAATATTAGATCTTATAAAGCTCATTCATAGTATTAATAAATAATAAACCTGGCAAAAAGGCTGTAAATTCTTTGAACCGCTCCCCGTCAAGTAGACAATTGAAAAAATATAAATTTTTCCTGCCAGTAGAAATTTATCTGCTGGCAGTTTTTATGCAGCTTGCAAGTAAATTTCGTGTTTTTCCATTGGCGTTAAAATTCCGAGATTCCTTTGCAAGCGTTTATTGTTGTAGTAATCTATATAATCTTCGATCATTTTTTCGAGAGTATCTCTATCGGTGAATCGTTTTCCATAGTATCGCTCTCTCTTCAGAATTCCCCAAAAGCCTTCCATTGGTCCATTGTCGATACATTTAGCAACTCGCGACATGCTTTGCGTTATTCCAGCATTTACAAGTTTTATATGAAATGTCCTGTTCGTATATTGGAATCCCCTGTCACTGTGAAACAGTGGCTGCGCACCAGGATTTCTAAGTAAAGCATTGT
>OGMW01000292.1_pt1 | contig 57066 bp, 55 predicted proteins | sample 1573281 | NCBI WGS metagenome assembly OGMW01 (sample SAMEA2581907, study PRJEB24529) | metagenome | biome: Human gut stool | place: China | collected 2011 | reverse complement strand
CCTTGCCAAGGTGAGGGTCGCGAGTTCGAGCCTCGTTTTCCGCTCCATAAGAAATTGGTCCCCAGTCAATAAGACTGGGGTATTTTTGTACTTAGACTTGTTTTTATGAAAGTATTGTGATATCATTCATTTAGTATAGTAGGTGTACTGTGACTATTAAGGTGAATGACAGTAACATATACAATAAGAATTTTGGTTTACTAGTTAAACAGGAGGTTTTTTTTTACAATGAACGTTACTACAGAAAAGATTGAAAATCATAAGGTAGTACTTACAATTGAAGTACCAGCTGAAGAACTTGATAAAGGTATTAAAGCTGCTTGCAAATCCCTTGCAAATCGTGTAAACATTCCTGGTTTCAGAAAAGGTAAAGCTCCTCGCCGTATTCTTGAAATGAACATCGGTAAAGAAGCTATCTTAGATGAAGCTTTTGATCGTGTTGCACAGAAAGCTTTTGATGAAGCTTTAAAACAAGAAAACTTAGATCCAGTAGACCGTCCACAGGTTGACATCGTAACTTTAGAAGAAGGTAAAGACGTAGTATTCAAAGCTACTATTACTCCTGTTCCAGAAGTTACTCTTGGCGAATACAAAGGATTAAAAGTTGCTAAAGACGCTGCTGAAGTAAAAGACGAACAAGTTGAAGAACAAGTAAAAAATATCTTAAATCACCATGCAAAAATGGTTGACGCTGAAGAAGGTGCAACTGTTGCAAACGATGATTTCATCACTTTAGATTTCAAAGGTGAAGTTGACGGTGTAGCATTTGCTGGCGGCGAAGGTAAAGATTACCCACTTCAAATCGGTTCTCATTCTTTCATCGATACTTTTGAAGATCAACTCGTTGGTCTTAAAGTTGGCGAAGAAAAAGACGTTAACGTAACATTCCCAGAAGAATATCATGCTAAAGATTTAGCTGGTAAAGCTGCTGTATTCCATTGCAAAATTAACAGCATTAAACATAAAGAAATGCCTGAACTCACTGATGAATTCGTAAAAGCATCTACTTCTTATGAATCCATCGAAGACATGAAAGCAAAACTTCGTGAAAACATTGAAAAAAATGCACAGCGTGAAGCAGATACTAAACGCCGTAACGAAATCTTAAAACAGGCTACTGACAATATCACTGTAGATATTCCAGAAGTTATGGTTGAAAACCGTGTAAGCAACATGATTCAGGAACTTTCCGTAAATCTTGAAAACCAAGGTATGAACCTTGATGCTTACTTAAAATATGCTAACATGGATATGGCAAAACTTCGTGAACAGTACAAAGAAAGTGCTGCAATCGCAGTAAAAACTGACCTCATGTTAGATGCTGTTGCAAAAGCTGAAGATATCAAAGTTGAAAACGCTGATATCAACGCTGAAATCGCTTTACTTGCTGCAACTTATGGTACAACTCCACAAGAAGTAAGCAAAATCATTAAAAAGAACCACAGCATTGGTAACTTAGTAGCTACTGTACTTCACAAAAAAGCTGCTAACTTCATCATTGACAGTGCTGTAGAAGCTTAATTAAAAAATTAAATGTAATATTTTTGACCGGGGTGAATGATATGAACTATGTACCTATGGTAGTTGAACAGTCAGGACGTGGAGAACGTGCCTATGATATTTATTCTCGTCTTTTAAAAGACCGTATAATTTTTTTAGGTGGTCCTATTGATGATAATGTAGCTAACGTGGTAATAGCCCAACTTCTATTCTTAGAATCTGAAGACCCGGATAAAGATATTCACCTTTATATTAATAGTCCCGGCGGTGTTGTTACTGCCGGGCTAGCTATTTATGATACTATGCAATATATTAAGCCAGATGTATCAACTATATGTATTGGACAAGCTGCTAGCATGGGCTCTGTGCTTTTAGCTGCTGGTGCAAAAGGCAAAAGATATGCACTTCCATATTCTCGTATTATGATACATCAACCACTTGGCGGAGCTCAGGGACAATCAACAGATATTCAAATTCAGGCTCGTGAAATTTTGCGTATTCGTGAAACTTTAAATGAAATCTTAAGTCGTCATACTGGTCAGTCTGTAAAAAAACTTACAGAAGATACAGAACGTGATAATTTTATGTCAGCGTTAGAAGCTAAGAAATATGGTTTAATAGATGAAGTTATTATTCGTCCACAAGAAGAAAAAAGTGATAAATAGTCAATCATGATTAGCTGTAGATAAGAGGTGAATGTTGTTGAATTTCGGTGAGGGTAATAAAGGCAAAATGAAATGTTCATTCTGTGGAAAAACTCAGGAACAAGTACGAAAACTCGTGGCTGGACCAGGAGTCTATATCTGCGATGAATGTGTTAAGCTTTGCGATGAGATTGTAGAAGAAGAAGTTAATGATAATGAGCCTGTTGAACTTAGAGAGTTGCCAAAACCTAGAGAAATATATGATGTATTAAATCAATATGTAATAGGACAAGATGAGGCAAAAAAATCTCTTTCTGTAGCTGTATATAACCATTATAAACGTATAAATAGAGTTACAAAGCAGGATGATGTTGAATTACAAAAATCTAATATTTTGATGTTAGGACCAACTGGTAGTGGAAAGACTTTACTTGCACAGACCTTGGCTAAAATATTGAATGTTCCTTTTGCTATAGCCGATGCAACATCACTTACAGAAGCAGGCTATGTTGGTGAAGACGTAGAAAATATTCTACTAAAACTAATTCAAGCTGCTGATAATGATATTGAACAAGCTCAAAAAGGTATCATCTATATAGATGAAATTGATAAAATTGCTCGTAAATCCGAGAACCCTTCAATAACAAGAGATGTTTCTGGTGAGGGAGTGCAACAGGCACTTTTAAAAATCCTAGAAGGTACAATTGCTAGCGTTCCACCACAAGGTGGAAGAAAGCATCCTCATCAAGAAGGTATGTTACAAATCGATACTACAAATATATTATTTATTTGTGGTGGTGCTTTTGATGGTATTGAAAAAATAATAGATGCACGTTTAGGCAAAAAAAGTCTTGGTTTTGGTGCAGATATAAAAAGTAAACGCAAACAAACTGCAGGTGAAATTTTGAAAAATGTTTTACCTGAAGATTTATTAAAATGTGGTTTAATTCCAGAATTTATAGGGCGTGTTCCTGTAGTAGTTACTTTAGAGTCTTTGACAGAAGATGCACTAGTGGATATTTTGGTAAAACCAAAGAATGCTTTAGTAAAACAATATGGCAAACTTTTGGAAATGGACGGTGTAAAACTTCATTTCGATGAAGAAGCTTTACATTTGATAGCCAAAGAAGCTTTGGAGCGTAAGACAGGTGCTAGGGGACTTCGCTCAATTATTGAACGTATTATGCGTGATGTAATGTTTGAGATACCTTCCAAAATGGGTGCTGTTTCTTGTGAAATAACTAAAGAGATTATTGAAAAGAAAAAAACTCCTGTAATCACTTATGCTGATAAAAAAGCTGTAAAAAAATAACTTATTTTTAGCAAAGTAACAGGATATTAATATGCCATTAATAAAGAGTTGTTGCCAGGCTAAATAAAACCGCAGCAACTCTTTTTTATAATAAATATTTTATACTCATAGGAGGATTTCTTTCGTGGGGAAAAAAAGTACATTGAGCTTTTTACCATTAAGAGGAATGGTGTTATTTCCAAATAATGGAGCACATATTGATATAGGTCGTGATAAATCTGTTGCGGCTCTAGAAGAATGTTTGGCACATGGCAGACAGATTATGCTTAGTGCGCAAAAAGATGTCGAAGTAGAAGACCCAAAACGTGAAGATGTATATGAGATTGGTACAGTATGTCAAGTACAGCATGTAACTAAACTCAATAATGGGATTATGCGTGCTCAGATAGAAGGATTGTATCGCGCTCGTATTTTAGATTTTCGCGATGATGGTTTGTTCATTGAAGTAGATGTCGAAGAAATTGAAGAAGATAAAACAGATACTAAAGAAATTCAGGCACTTATAAGAGCATGTATTTCTAAATTTGAAGATTGGGTAAAACTTAGTCATAAAATACCACCTGAAGTTATGATTGCAGTCAATGTAGCTATGGATGATGGCGGAATTTTATGCAATGTAGTTACTAATCATTTAAATTGCAAATATCAAGATAAACAAGAAATTTTAGGTATCGTTGATTTAAAAAGCAGGTTAGAAGCTCTATATAAATTATTATTACAAGAAGTAGAAATTATGGAGCTTGAAAATAAAATAGTTTTTGATGTGAACAAGCAAATGAATAAAATTCAAAAAGAATATTATTTGCGTGAACAGATAAAAGCTATCAATAAAGAATTGGGCGAAGATGATGAAATAGCAGAAGCTATTGAAGAATATCGCCAAAAAATGAAAGAACATACTTATCCAGAGTATGTAACAGAAGCATTGGAAAAAGAATTAAAACGTTTAGAACGTACAAATCCAGCTTCTCCAGAAATGGGAGTAATTCAAAATTATATTGAATGGGTACTTGATTTACCATGGGATATAGAAAATCAAGAAACTATAGATGTAAAAGAAGCACAAAAGACTTTAGATAAACATCATTATGGACTTACAAAAGTAAAAGAACGTATTATTGAATATTTATCTATAAAAGCTTTATCACCAGATATAAAAGCGCCTATCGTATGTTTAGTAGGCCCTCCTGGTGTTGGTAAAACTTCCATTGCAACATCTATAGCACAAGCTTTGAAACGTAAATTTGTCAGAGCATCTTTAGGTGGTGTGCGTGATGAAGCTGAAATTAGAGGTCATCGTCGTACTTATGTAGGTGCTATGCCTGGTCGTATCATTGAAGGTATAAAGAATGCAGGTAGTAAAGACCCATTATTCTTATTAGATGAAGTGGATAAAATGGCGTCAGATTATCGTGGCGACCCTGTGTCTGCTCTTTTAGAAGTATTAGACCCAGAGCAAAACAGCACATTCTCTGACCACTATATCGGGCTTGCATTTGATTTATCTAAAGTAATGTGGATAATTACAGCAAATGATTTAGGTAATATTCCTCGTCCTCTTCGCGACCGTATGGAAATCATCATGCTTCCAAGCTATACTGAAGTAGAAAAAATGCATATAGCAAAAGAACATTTACTTGATAAAGTAAAAAAAGCAAATGGTCTTAAAAAATCTCAAGTGAATATGTCTGATGAAGTAATCAGCAAAATCATCGAAGATTATACTCGTGAAGCTGGTGTACGTGAATTAGAACGTCAATTATCTAAAGCTTGTCGCAAAGCTGCTTATAAAATAGTTACAGAAAAGAAAAAATCTGTACGCATCACTAAGAAGAATATAACTGATTTCTTAGGTAAAGCAAAATACACAGAAACTAAAGCTGAAAAAGAAAACCAAGTAGGTCTTTGCACTGGTCTTGCATGGACTGAAGTCGGTGGTGTTATCTTGCCAGTTGAAGTGGCTGTTTTAAAAGGAAAAGGAAATTTATTACTCACAGGTCAACTCGGTGATGTAATGAAAGAGTCTGGTAGAGCAGCACACACATGTATTCGCGCTCGTTCTGAGAAATTAAAAATAGATGAAAAGTTCTATGAAGAAAATGACATTCATGTACATTTCCCAGAAGGTGCAGTACCAAAAGATGGCCCATCTGCTGGTATCACTATGACTACAGCTATAGTATCAGCACTTACAGGTAAGAAAGTAAGAGCTGATGTGGCTATGACAGGAGAAATCACTCTTCGTGGCAAAGTATTACCTATTGGTGGATTGAAGGAAAAATCTTTGGCGGCTTATCGTGAAGGTATCTATACTGTAATCATGCCAAAAGCTAATGAAAGAGATTTAGACGAAATTGCACCAGAAGTAAAAGCTAAGATGAAATTTATTCCTGTAGAGACTATAGATGAAGTTTTAAAAGTAGCGTTGGTGGATTAAATGACACAGACAGATATACAAGACAATAATGCAAATAAAATAAAAGCTCAAGATAAAATAAATATTATTCGAGCTAAATATATTGCGTCAGCTGTAAAAAAAGCGCAATATCCAGAAGAACGCTTAAAAGAAATAGCTTTTATCGGTCGTTCTAATGTGGGTAAATCTTCTTTGATTAATTCTTTGACACGTGTGCATAATTTAGCGCGTGTCAGTGGTCAGCCGGGCAAAACGCAGACAATTAATTTTTATGAATTAACTGCTAGATTTAATGAAACTGGTGAGGATAAATTATTTCATTTAGTCGATTTACCAGGATATGGCTATGCAAAAACAGCTCAAACTAATCGCAAGCAATGGGCAAAATTTATTGAAGAATACTTTTTACATTCAGAACATCTTCAATTTGTTTGCCAACTTATAGATATTCGTCATGAGCCTATGAAATCAGATAAAGAAATGTTTGATTGGCTCATAAAAAATAATATTCCTGTGCTTATTATCGCAACTAAAGCTGATAAAATAAGCCGTGGAGCAGTGAATAAACAAATAGCTCAAATTCGCAAATCCTTAGGTGTGAAAGAAATAGATATTTTACCTTATTCTTCACCGAAAAAACAGGGAAGAGCAGAGCTTTTAAATGTAATTTATGAAATGTTAGTTGATTAATAATTAAGTGCCTTTAACATATGTTAGAGGCACTTTTTGTTTAATTTAGATTTTAAAAATGAATGATATTCATATTTACTTGACTGTATAATCTATAGTTTGTTACAATAAAAACCAGATATTTTGATAAACGAGGATTATATTATGCTTACAAATTTTGATAAATCACTATTAAATATTATTCAAAGAAATTTGCCTATAACAGAACGTCCATTTTTGGAATTGGCTAAGATTTTAAATACGACAGAAGATAATGTAATAGAGCGTTTACGTTATTTAAAAGAACATGGTTATATTCGCCGTATAGGGCCATTTTTTGATTCGGGAAAATTAGAGTATAAAGGAACTCTTGTGGCTTTAAAAGTAAAAGAAGGCTATATGCAACAAGTGGCTGAATTTATAAATCGTTATCCAGGGGCTACACATAATTACGAACGTGAAGGCGAGTATAATTTATGGTTTACATTGCTTACACATAGCGAGGAAAAGAGAAAACAGATATTAGATGAAATCAAAGCTCAAGAAGGCGTAGAAAAATTGATGAATTTAGTATCTAATAAAAAATATAAGATAAATGTACAATTTAAATTAAAATGATTTATTTTTAGTATATTTATGCTTATAGATAGAATAACAAAGTTACAAATATATTTAATGACTTAGAAAAATTTTTTACTGTATTTGAACTCATAAAAATTTTTTTGTATAAAGTAAAAAGATATAGAAAAAACGCTGTAATACTTGATTTTGTTGAAGAAAGGCAGAATAATGGATTTATTAGATAAACAAATTATTAGAATTATGCAAGATGAATTTCCACTTGTAAAAGAACCTTATAAAGAATTTGCAAAAAAACTTAATATATCTGAGCAGGAATTATTAAATCGTTTGCGAATTTATAAAGAAGAGGGTAAAATTCGTAAAATGGGTGCTGTACTTCGCCATGTAGAAGCAGGATTTCGTGCAAATGCTCTTTGTGCATGGGTAGTGCCAGTGGATAAATTAGATGAGATAGCACAAAAATTAGCTCAATGTCCATCTATTTCTCATTGTTATGATAGAAATACTACTCCAGATTGGCCATATAATATTTATACAATGATACATGCTCATACACGTCAAGAGTGTGAAGTCATTGCAGAAAAATTGGCCAAAGAAAATAATCTTCAGCAATATACTATGCTTTATTCTGTGAAGGAATGGAAAAAAACAAGTATGCGATATTTTGACGAAGCTGAAGATGAATAATTTTTGGAAGGTGATTTAATGGTTTCAGAAAAAATGTATGAATTAGGTACAAAAAAATCTACTATTCGTACTATTTTTGAATATGGTCGCAAACGTGCGTTAGAAGTAGGAGAAGAAAATATCTATGATTTTAGCATAGGTAATCCAAATGTTCCTGCTCCTGAATTTGTAAAACAGGCTATCATTGATATTTTAAATGAAATGGATCCATGTGCTGTACATGGTTATACTGTAGCTCCAGGTAATCCAGAAGTTAGAGAAGTTTTAGCTAAAGATATTAATCGCCGTTTTGGTACTAATTTTGCTGGTAAAAATTTATTTATTACTGGCGGTGCTGCTGGTGCGATTACAATTACTTTTAAAGCGTTAAGTGAAGCAGGCGATGAATTCATTACATTTGCTCCATATTTTCCTGAATATAAATGCTTTGTAGAATCCACAGGAGCTAGTTTAAAAGTAGTTCCTGCCAAAATAGATGATTTTCAAATTCAATTTGATAAGTTTGAAGAAATGATAACTGCAAAAACAAAAGCAATTATCGTAAATTCACCTAATAATCCTAGCGGTGTTGTATATAGTGAAGAAACTATTAAAAAATTGGCAGAAGTTTTGACTGCAAAATCAAAAGAATATAATCATCCAATTTTCTTGATTTCTGATGAACCTTATCGTGAAATTGCTTATGGTGTAGATGTACCATATTTGCCAAAATACTATGATAATACTATTGTTTGCTATTCTTATAGTAAATCTTTCTCACTTCCTGGTGAACGTATCGGTTATATCGTAGTACCAGATGAAGTAGCTGACTTTGGCAAGGTTTATGGCGCTATTGCTGGAGCTGCTAGAGTATTGACTCACGTAAATGCTCCATCTTTATTCCAATTAGTAATTGCTCGTTGCGCAGGTAAAGAGTCCGATATGTCTACTTATGAAAAAAATGGTAAATTATTATACAATGGTCTTATCGAAGCTGGTTTTAAATGTTTAAAACCACAGGGAGCATTTTATCTTTTCCCTCAATCTTTAGAACCAGATGATTATGCTTTCTGCAAACGCGCTCAAAAATATGATTTATTATTAGTTCCAGGTAGCGACTTTGGTTGCCCAGGACATTTCAGAGCTTCTTATTGTATAAAGACAGAAACAATTGAAAAATCTTTGCCTTTATTTAAAAAGTTAGCCGAAGAATATAAAAAATAAATTTTTTCATCAGATTATCTAGCAAATAAAATTGGGGGAATTTTATTAGATGAGGTGATTTATATGTCTTTTATGGATAATTTTTATCTGACAAGTAAAAAGGCAATTATTACTGGTGGAGCAAAAGGTTTAGGATTGGGCATGACAAAGGCATTATGTCATGCAGGTGCAGAAGTTGTGATTATATCTTCTAGTGATAGTGCTAAAGAAGAAGCTGAAAAACTTTGTAAGCAGGGATTTTCAGTTTATGGTATCAAGGCAAATTTAATGAAACGACAAGATGTGCAATCATCATTTGATGAAGCATTAAATCATTTTGACGGTAAGCTTGATATTCTTGTGAATAATTCAGGTATGATACGTCGTCATAAATCTGAAGATTTTCCACTTGAAGATTGGGATAAAGTCATAAATCTTAATTTAAATACAGTATTTCAGCTTTGCCAATTAGCTGGGAAAGTTATGCTAAAGCAAGGTAGTGGAAAAATAATAAATATAGCTTCTATGCTCAGTTTTTTTGGTGGATTTACCGTTCCGGCATATTCAGCAAGTAAAGGTGGTGTAGCACAGCTTACCAAAGCACTTGCTAATGAATGGTCAAGTAAAAATATACAAGTTAATGCTATAGCACCAGGTTATATGGCAACAGATATCAATCAAGCTTTAATTGATGATGAAAAGCGAAATCATGAGATATTAAGCCGTATACCAGCAGGACGTTGGGGTAATCCAGAAGACATGCAAGGGATTGTCGTATTCTTAGCATCAAATGCTTCTAATTATATTAATGGGGCAATAATTCCTGTAGATGGGGCATATTTAGCGAGATAAAAAATACCTCATAATATTAGTACAATCTAATATTATGAGGTATTTTTGTATTTATTATTAAATATAAGTAAAAAAATTATTTTTCTTTGTGTTTATTTTTTTCGGCTAAATCAGCTTCACATTTTTCAAGAGCTGTAGAGAATTTACGCCAAAGATGTTTTCTGCCTAATGTGCGGAATAATCCAGCACGATACATATGACGGCGAACTTGTGGATTAGCTTCGCAAAGATATACTTCAATACCACGTTTTTGAAGATGTTTAACGATTTCATTGAGCATTTTAAGACCGCTTAAATCTACGAATGGCACGCTTTCAAAGCGTAAAATCAAAGATTTTGGATCTTTATCGATATGGGCAAGGGAACGTTCAAAGGCACTTACAGCACCGAAAAAGAGTGGCCCTTCAATAGTATAAACAAGCATTTCAGGGTGATGTTCCAATTCTTTTTGGAACTGTGGTTCAATTTCTGTATGATGAATAGCATGGACATCAACAGAGAATACCATTTTACGCATGAACTGTAAAATAGCAAGTACGACACCAACGTTTACAGCAACTACTAAATCAGTGAAGATAGTCAAAAAGAATGTGATGAGCAAAATAAGTGAGTCTGCACGAGGTGCAACACGGATAAGGCGAATAAAATTCGGTACATCACTCATATTGTAGGATACGACGAATAAAATCGCAGCCATAGAAGCAAGTGGAATATTAGCAGCAAGTGGAGCTAAGAAGAATAATACTAATACTAGAAATACGCAGTGAACTAAGCCGGCAAGTGGACTTGTACCACCTTGACGAATATTTGTAGCAGTACGAGCGATAGCACCAGTAGCAGCGATACCACCGAAGAGAGGACAAACGATATTAGCAAGACCTTGACCGAATAATTCTTGGTTGGAATTGTGTTGATGACCTGTCATACCATCAGCAACAACGGCGGATAATAATGATTCAATAGCACCGAGCATGGCAATAGTAAAAGCTGGGCCAATCAAAGCAAATACATCAGAAATAGATATTTCAGGAAGTGTAAGACTTGGTAAGCCTTGAGGAATACCACCAAAAGCAGTGCCAATAGTAGCAACTCCAGGGAATTGGTAATAAGATTGGATACAAGTAGCTACAATCATTGCCCAAAGTGGTGCTGGAAGTTTTTTAGCAATAGGAATTTTTGGCATGATTAGGATAATAGCAAGGCTGATTAAACTAATCATAAGTGTAGGCATATGACTTTGTGGCAAAGATAAAATCATCAAATAAAGTTTTTCGTGGAACATTTCAGCGTGAGCAATTGGCGGAAAACCAAAGAAGGATTGCCATTGACCAACCCAAATAGTAACACCGATACCAGCAGTGAAGCCAACGATAACAGGAGCAGGAATAAAGCGAATGACATCACCGAGTTTGGCGATAGACATCAAGACTAAAATAATACCAGCCATGATAGTGGCGATTTGTAGACCTGCTAGACCATATTGCATCAAAATGCCACTGAGTAAAACGATAAATGCACCTGTAGGGCCTGCAATCTGCACACGAGAGCCACCAAAGATAGAAACGAAAAATGCGGAAATAATAGCAGTATAAATACCTTGTGCAGGAGATACGCCACTAGCGATAGCAAATGCCATAGCAAGAGGCATAGCCACGATACCGACTACGATACCTGCGGAGATATTTTTTCCTAAATGTTCAGATTTGAATAAACCAGCGTTATAAGCTTCTTTTAATGCAATCAACAGTAATTCTCCTTTAGTTAAATATTAAATTGTTAAGTGAAAAACGATTAAAAAATATGTAATAGCTATAATTTTTCTTAGATGATAAAATACCTCCTTTATAAATAAAATATAAGTGATAAATTTTTTATAAACTTCATAAATATGATGAAGCTGATAAAAAATACAAAGAATAGTTTATCACTAGATTTTAAGACTAGCAATAAAATTTAGGTGAAAAATAAAAAAGGAATTAGCAAAATACTAATTCCTAGCAAAATTTTAATAAAATATGATATGAAAATATAATTTTAAGCTTCAAGATATCGTTCATACATATGATAAGTTTTTTCATCGAAACAAGAGAAAATAATATCAAGTTTATAATCTTTGTGCATATCTAGCCATGTTTTGATTGTAGAGATAGCAATTTTTGTCGCTTCTTCTAGTGGATAATGATATACACCAGTAGAGATAGCAGGAAAGGCGATACTGTGAATATCGTGTTTCAAAGCTAAATCTAAAGAATTTTTATAGCAGTTGGCAAGTAGCGAAGCTTGATTTTTTTGAGTAGAATAAATTGGCCCTACAGTATGAATTATATATTTTGCTTTTAAATTATAGCCTTTAGTGATTTTAGCTTCGCCAGTTTCACAGCCACCAAGAGTGCGACATTCTGCTAGTAGCTCATGACCTGCACGGCGATGGATAGCACCGTCGACTCCACCACCGCCGAGGAGCGTTTTATTCGCAGCATTGACGATTGCATCACAATCAAGAATAGTAATATCACCTAAATCAATAGAAATCATATTAACACCTTCTATAAAATTTAATTAGCTAAATCATCTAATAGGAATTTTAGAAATAGTTATCTTTGTTTTTTTCAAGCCATTAGCCTTGAGAAAATGATTTAATTCCTGTTTATTTTGTCTACACATAGCACCGAGAGTGATTTCAGGAATTAGTTCACTGTCCCAAATATCGGCTAAACATAATTTATGATAACTGCGAATTTCATTTTTAAATAAAGAAAAATGCGTCTGTTCAATGGAAGACATTCGCAATAGTGAATGGAATTTGTCATGCAAAGGTTTGAGCGTAGCAGGCAAGATAATATTACGGCTCATGCTCAAAAAATCTTTTTTCATAGATAAAGTTTTAGGATAAAAAAGCAGACGAAATTCATGTTCATCAGCAAAATAATTATTTTTAGCAAAGTTCATGACTTTATTATAGGCAATGACTAAAACGATAAAGCCATATTGTTCGATATATTTTTGAAAAGGGTCATTATAATTGCGGATTTGTTCTTCAAATAAATCGTAAAAACAAGCACAGATATGGGATAATTTATCTAAGATTTCAGCATCACTATAGAGAATTTTTTCTAGTTCTGTTATGGAAAAATGGGAATAATCTTTGAAGTTTACATTGAGTTTATCCATGTTGATACCGATACAAACACCACTATAACTAGAAGCATATCTTTCCCAATGTGAGAGATTATCTTTTTTATCGGTTAAACTAAGCGAATAACCATCACTTTTTTTGAGATAATTTTTTAAGTCAGGCATATGGGTTTCAAAACTTTTTTTCAATAATGATAGATATTGCTTGAAATTATCATCAGTGGAATTATTTATAATTTCGTCCATATCTTTGAGCATATGATTTACAGTATAATATCTTTCTGATTTATCGTTAGAAGATTTTAGATTGGTCAGCCAAAGCTCACGGCTCATGATGATATTGTAAAGTGAATTGATTGATGTATAATGATAAAAAATATTTTGTCCGTCCATAATTATTACCTCGTAGAAGTCTTATTAATTATAATTATGATAGTGAATAATTATAATTGCAATAGAGAAAAAAGAAAAGTAAAGTTAAATTATAGTGTTAGGATTTAATAAAAATTCTATTAAAGTATATAATTAAAGAATAAGTTTTTATAGAAGAAGGATATTTTAAATGGGAATATCTAAAAAATTAGCTAAATTATTATATGAATTAGGAAAAATATATTATTTAGGAGAAGAAACACATCAAAACTATAATGAAGCTTTTAGTTATTTTAAAAAATCTGCTAAGCAAAATTATGCACCAGCTCAAAATATGTTGGAAATAATGTATCACAATGGTTATGGAGTAGAATTAAATTATAATGAAGCGTTTACTTGGTTTTATAAAGCAGCTAATCAAGGTAATGATGAAGCTCAATATTATTTAGGAATGATATATCATGATGGTGATTTAATTTATGATGGTGCATATGTTAATGATAAAAAAAGCTTTTTATTGGCTCACAAAGTCAGCTAATCAAAATAATGAAGATACTAAAGAGCAATTAGAAACAATGTATTGTCTTGGAGAAGGATTACAAATAGGAGAGTATGATGAAGATATTATTAATAAATATAGAGAAGTAGCGGAACAAGGCAATAATGAGGCGTTGCATAATTTATATAATTATTTTTGTAATCAAGACTGGTATGATGATGCTATTTCTTTACTAAATACAGCCACTGATAGAGGTGGTATATTTGCTATGAATGAATTAGGCGATATATATTACTATGGTGATATTGTTGATAAAAATTATGATAAAGCTTCTAAATGGTATCAGAAATCTGCTAATTTAGGTGATGACTATGCAAAAAAAATTAAAAATTTTAACAGATGAAATAGATAAGAAAAACCTCTAGGAATTTCCTAGAGGTTTTTTATTATTTTTGCAATTTATGGAATATACTATTCTAGTTATTTCAGGAAAAGCATTAGGTTTAATATTTTTAGCGGCTTGAAGTTGTCCTTTTAAAGTATTAATTGATTTTATAATTTCTTTATCATAAATAGTCATTTTTTCATAGTCTTTTATCTTTGAAAAATTATCATAGATTTTTTTTTGTAATCTATTAGGAATAGCAAGTTGATTATCTTTTGTTAAAATAAGACCTGTAATATCTTTAGCCATATCCTTAGAATAATATTTTATTTTTTTACTACTTAAACCATGCCTATATTTGTGTAATATAGTTTTTATTTCATATGTTAATTTCTTAGGATTAAAAGGATGAGAACTAGAAAAAGTCATATCATCAACATATAAAGTAAATTTACAATTATGTGATTTGGCTAAGTTATTGATTTCATAAAACATATCTTCATAGGCATGAAAAGCTATAAGTTGGCTTGTAGGAGAGCCAGTAGGAATTTTTTTATTAAAAGTAGTTATATCTGTTAAAATTTTGGCTACATCAGGAGAGGTTTTCATTTTATTTACAAAAAACAAATAAACATAATTTCTATGGCAATTTTCATAGAATTTTTTTATGTCTATAGTTAAAACATATGGATTATAAAGATGTTCTTTGCCATTATCTAAATAATATTTTCCAACTTCTCCAGAATATAACCATTTAGGACGTTCTATATGTTGTATTAAAAATAATAAACGTCTTTGTATATTTTTTAAATTATCTGTAGGAATGTAAATAAGACGTTTTTTCCCTATTTGGGGTTTTAATATATATGATATATGATAATGTACAAGTTTTTTAGTATCTAATTTTCTTACGTGCAATAATTCAAATAATTTTGACTTTTTATGGCAATTATATAAAGCACATTGATTTATGTTATACCTATAATATTTTTTTGAATGAAGTGAAATGTTAGTCATTAGCATAGAACCTCATAATTATTAAAAATAGGTTTAGATAAGTATATCCTGTTCTCTACTAATTAAAATTTTAAAATTAAATATCTATGTCTGATATTTTGTCTAAAATATCAGGGATACGTTCTATAATTATACCTAAGAAATAGTATAAAGCTTTAGAACCATAAGCAAGGATTTTAAAAATCCATAAAATTTTATTAGCGATTGAAGAATCTTTTTTTAATGGTAATTCGTTTTTTACGTTAATTTTTATCATAAATTAACACTCCTTCTCAGACTAATAATATAATATATAGTCTGGGCTCCCGTAGAAGGAGAGGGCTATTAAAAAACTCATCTAAACCATTCTGAACAAAGAAAAAGGCTCCCAAGTATCGGGCTATGCGTCCTTAGGTTCTTTGAAACAAGAGATAATCTATATACTGCTGATAGTAAAACTAAAAATATCACTTTAAGTGTACTACTAGTTTCGTGAACACAGGCATATGCTATATCCCTCTGTTAAAAAAATATTAGAATGAAAATGCATTTTCATTCCACGAACAATATTTGTTCCAATTACGGGAGATGACCCTAATGAATTACTATAATTATAGTATCAAAATCCTAAAATTATGTCAAATGGTTAAATAATCAAATTGTTAAATTTATTATACGAACATTTGTTGTAATAGTCCTTTTTTGTTTCCAGTTTTCTAGATGGGTTTTTTGATTTTCGAGTTTGCGGTCAAATGCTGAAAGGAAATCTGCTATTTTGTTATTTCAAAACATTTTATGATATAATCATAGTCTATATTTATTGTTGTTAAATTTTTATAATGCATAACAAATAATCTATAAAATTGATTTTGTTTTAGTGCTATAGTATAATATAGGCAAAAGAAGAGAATAAACTGATGTTGGCTACGTCAGCCCTCTTCTGCATAGTTTGTGTGATTGAAAGAAGAGGCTGTCCATTGAGACGGCTTCTTTTTTTATATCAAAATTAATTGAAATAAGAAAGAATAGTAAATACAAGAGTTAAAAAAGAAATTATCAAAGATAATACTTCATAATCGGTCATATTTACCACCTCCCTCAAAAGAGAGAGCCGACACATCAATTTATTCTCCGCAGGGTATTGTATCATAAAGACAAGTGAAAGGCTTGTCTTTTTTTATGTCTTTATTAAATTTTATAATGCGGAAAAATAATGTAATAATAACCAAATATCCCTCACGTTAGCAAATTTTGCGGTAGCCGTAGGCTATTGGCAAGAATAAAACCATGACTATGAATTTAGCTCTACTGTTTGAGCGAAGCGAGTTTAGAGCGTTATAGTCATGGTTTTATAATTGACAAAGAAAAATTGGTATCGGGAGGTAGAGTTCTTTTGTTACTTTTCTTGCTCATGAAAGAAAAGTAAGTATAAAAATGTAGGTGTTCATTTCTTTGGTGGCAAAGAAACGAACCAAAGAAAGTCACCGCAGATAAAATTTTAGCTTTGAAAAACATTATCATTTCATACAAAGCTTAAAACTCGCTACGCTCAGACAGTTAAGCAAAAGACGTATTCAATGATAATATTTTTCAATAATCTTACGATTACCGCTAAATTTTATAATGCGGAAAAATAACAAATTATTTATTGATAAGTCTGATGGTTAGCGTAAAAAGATGCTAAAATACGGGAAAAATTTGGTGTTATTAAAGATTTTCCTCATAGTATAGATTTTATATTTATAATATAAGATTTATATTATGGTGATTTTTCTATTTTTATAAATAAGTATTTACCTATTATTTTGAAGTAAATAATATATTTTACTTATGAATAGATATATGATAATATAAGGTCAAGGTTGAACGAGATGTTAATTAAGAAGTTATAAATAAGATAATTTATGAAAGAAGGCTTTATATTATGATTAGAAAAGTTCCTGTACCTACTGCTGGGGTGATGCTTGGATTGGCGGCTCTTGGCAATTTGCTTGCACCATATTCCATGATTTTGAAATATGCTTGCGGTATTAGTTCTGCGTTTTTAGGGGTGTTGTTATTTAGCAAAATTATTTTACATCCGCAGATGATGAAAAATGATTTGAATGGAAATTCTATTTTTGCTAGTGTATTTGCTACTTTCTTTATGGCGATTATGCAACTTTGTACTTATACTTTTCCGTTTGCACCTATAGCTAGTGAAGTAGTTTGGTATGGGGCGATTTGTGGTCATTTTATGTTGATGGCATGGTTTACTTATCGTTATATCATCAATTTTGAATTAAGAGATGTTTTCCCAACATATTTTATAGCATATGTAGGTATCGTGGTAGCGTCTGTTACAGCGCCTACTTTTAATCACCACAATTTAGGTGAATATATTTTCTGGTTTGGTTTCACTATGTATATGATATTATTCGCTCTTGTTACTATCCGTTATTGCAGTAAACATGCAATCGCTGAACCCGCAAAACCTTTATTTTGTATCTATACTGCACCAATGAGTTTAAGTTTAGCAGGATATCTTGCTTGTGTTGCTGACAAATCTTTAATCATGATTGTGATTATGCAGATATTAGCTCAAGGATTATTTGTGGCAGTGCTTACACAGATGCCAAAACTTTTAAAACTAAAATTCTATCCTAGCTATGCAGCATTTACTTTCCCATTTGTTATCACTGCGATTGCACTTCGTCAGACTGTTAGTTATTTAAACGAAATCAATATAGCAGTACCTAGCATTTTAAATTATGTAGTAGGAGTGGAAACTATCTTAGCTACAGCGATTGTAACTTATGTGTTCATCAGATATTTGAAATTCTTATATGAACAAATGATTGTGAATATGGGGGATAGAGCAAAAACTGTTTTTGGTACTATAACTAATATTGTTAAATAATGAAGCCTTCAAAATTCTAAGAATATACCTTAATACTATTTAGGTTTAGATTTTATATCTAAACCTATTTTTTTATTTTTATGACAAAAATAAAAAGACAAGTAAAATACTTGTCTTTATGATATAATTCTTGGCATAGGGAATAAATTGATGTGTCATGCCTCTCTTTTAGGGAGGTGGTAAATATGACGAATTATGAAGTATTGTCTTTGATAATATCTTTATTAACGCTTATATTTACTATACTTTCTTATTTTAATTGATTTTAAAATAAAAAAGAAGCCATCTTGATGGACAGCCTCTTCTTCAACAATAACACTATAAGAAGAGGGCTGACATCGGCAAACATCAGTTTATTCTCTTCTTTGTTTATTATACTACAATGAATATGGCAAAACAAGTTGAATTAATTTAGATATTATATTAGGTATTATAATTGATTTGTTTTAACTAAGGACTGGAAATTGTTATTAAAAAGCATTTTGCCAAATAGTCTATAGATGGTATAATATAGCTATTGTTTTTAACTATTTATAATTTGTATATATAAGAAAGGATGGAAATGAATGGTTGAATCAGCATGGTCGCTATTGCCTCCGATAATTACCATAGTATTGGCTTTGGCGACAAAAGAAGTATACATGTCGTTGATTGTAGGTATCTTTGTAGGGGCTTTAATGTTTACAGGCTTTGATTTATTAGCTGCTATTGATACATTCTTTGCAATTATGTCCGATAAAGTTGGCGGAAATGTATATATTTTAGTATTTTTGGTCTTATTAGGTATTATTGTAGCAGCTATTGCTCGCTCTGGTGCTTCTCGTGCTTATGGTGAATGGGCAGCAAGTGTAATTAGAGGAAAACGCAGTTCCTTACTTGTTACTTCTATCTTAGGGGTAGTTATCTTTATCGATGACTATTTTAACTGTTTGACTGTAGGTACAGTTATGCGACCTGTTACTGATAAATTTAATGTAACTCGTGCAAAACTCGCTTATATCATTGATGCTACAGCAGCACCAATTTGTATTATCGCTCCAGTATCTAGCTGGGCAGCAGCAGTTAGTTCTTCACTTCCAGAAGACAGTGCTATTGATGGTTTTTCCTTATTCTTGCAGACAATTCCTTTTAATATGTATGCATGGTTTACTATTATCTTTATGTTGTTCTTGATTTGGACAGGTAAAGATTTTGCTGCTATGAAAACTTTAGAGAAAAAAAGCGGTGGCAAATTAGTAATTCCTGAAGAATATAAAGAAGAAAAAATGGAAGCAGTAGGTAATGGTAAAATCTTAGATTTATTATTACCACTTATCGTTTTAATCGGTGGTTGTATCTTCGGTATGCTTTATACTGGCGGTATTTTAGATGGTGCTAGTGTATCTGATGCTTTTGCTAATTGCGAATCCGCTAGAGGTCTAGTAATTGGTTCCTTTATCGCTTTAGTGTTCACATTCTTACTCTATGTGCCACGTGGAGTACTTCGCTTTGGTAAATTCTGTGAATGTTTTAACCAAGGTTTTAGAGCTATGACACCTGCTATCTTTATCTTATGTCTTGCTTGGAGCTTATCTGGCGTTTGCGGTGAAGATTATTTGAATATCGGTGGTTATGTTGGCGGTATCGTTTCCAACAATGCTACTGTAGGTATGTTCATGCCAGCAGTATTCTTCCTTGTAGCTATCGGTCTTGCTTTTGCTACTGGTACATCTTGGGGTACATTCGGTATTTTGATTCCTATCGCACTTGCTGTAGTATCTACAGATCCACATCTTTTAGTAGTTACAGTAGCAGCAGTATTGGCTGGTGCTGTAGGTGGTGACCATGTATCACCAATATCTGATACAACTATCTTAGCTTCTGCGGGGGCTCAATGTAGTCATATCGACCATGTAAGTACACAGGTTCCATATGTAATCGTAGTAGCTAGTTGTGCATTTGTAGGTTATTTAGTAGCTGGTATTGCTGGTAATGGCTGGATTGGTGTAGTATCTGGTTTTGTTTTATTAGCTATAGCTATGACTTATATTTATAAAGTTTTAATGAAAGATTAATAAAGATTAATTAAGAAAACTCTAGGATTTATATTCTAGAGTTTTTTTATCTAAGATTAGATTTGATATTATTAGGAAATTTATATTTTTTTGTAAAATATAAATATAAAATAAGGAAATAATATAGTATTGGATTTTTACATATATATGATATAATATAAAATTAGTTAAGAATGGATTTATAAATTAATAATAAAATTTGTGGAGGATTTTATGGGAAGATTTTATAAAAAAGCGATAGTTACAGCTTTATTAGTATCAGCATTATCAACTACTGCTTTTGCAGCGCCAGAAGATGTATATACAAATATTGCTGATAGTGCAGTGATTATGGATGCAGCAGATACTTCAGTGTTTAAACCAGCATCGATAAAATCATTGGATGATTATGATGAACATTATCGTTTATATAAATATGATACGATATCAATTAGAATTATAGGCTACAAAGATGCTCAGGGATTGGATAGCATTATGATCGGTACAGATGGATATGTAAATCTACCATATGCAGGTAGCGTGAAATTAGCAGGTCTAACTATTGAAGAAGCAAAACAAGTATTGACTGCAAAATTTGGCAGATATATTAAAATACCAGATATGTCGATAATCGTCACTAATTATGGACCTAGAAAAGTACAGGTATTAGGAGAAGTGAATGCTCCAGGTACAGTGGAATTAGCTTCTGATGATATGAATGTATTAGCAGCTATTTCTAAAGCTGAATGGGTGACTACATATGGTCGTATCAAAAAAGTGCAAGTCATTCGTATAGATGATGGTATTATGTATGTAAAAGAAGCAAATATTAAAGATTATATAGAAAAACATGATATCAGTCAGAATTTTGCCCTAGAAGATGGAGATATCTTATATATTCCTAAATCTAATAAAATTGACTTTCATAAAGACGTATTACCACTTATCAATGTATATAGTACGTATAGAGCTTTGACTGATTAATTAGGAGTGAAATAATGGATATAAATAATGCAAATGATAATGATACAATTGATTTAAAAAAATTATTTTCTTTAATGCTTGAAAAGAAAATGATAGTTATAGCGATAATAGTAATTTGTACTCTTATTGCTACTATAGTAGCTTTTGTTTTACCAAAATCTTATCAATCCACTACACTTGTGCGTGTAAAATCTGGTAGTAGTTCTGCTATGTCTGGTTATGCAGCTATGGCAGCTGGCTTTGGCATAGATATAGGGGGCGGAAGTTCTGGTTCACCTGAATCTTATATTGAATTAATGAAATCTCGTGAAGTCTTAGAGCCAATTATTGCTGAATTAGATTTACCAGATGAAGATAAAGAAAAATTAACAGCAGAAGGTTTTGCAAAGAAGAGTTTAGAAATTACTAATATTAAAAAGACTGATTTAATAACTATAGCAGCTTATGGGAAGACTCCTGAAGAAGCACAGATGATTTCTCAAGCAGTAGCAGATAATTTCTTAGTGTTGATGACAAAGTTAAATAAAGAAGATAATTCTTCTGTTTTAAAATTTCTTGATGAACGTATAAAAATCGCTAAAGAAGAGATGGAAACAGCGGAAAATAAATTGCAAGCATATCAGCAGGAACATAAAATTTATGCACCTGATGAACAGTCCAAAGCTATTATTGCTAATTTAAATAATTATGATACAACAATTGCGCAGCTTCAAGCGCAAAGTGAAGGCGATAGCGCTAAGCTTGCTGGTGTGACTGGTCAATTGGAACAGCAAAATGCATCTTTGTTGGAATATAATGTATCTGATAATGCAAATATCGGCAATATTCGTGAGTCTATAGTTAATAAACGTGTAGAACTTGTAGGACTTCAGCAACAGTTCACTGATGAACATCCAGATGTGATTAAAGCCAAAGAAGAATTAAATAGTCTCGAAAAATCTTTATCTGATGAGATTGCAAAGGCTGTAAATTCTCAATCAGTGACTTTAAGTCCAGTGCAAGCTAATCTTTTAAAGGATAAAATTAGCACAGAAGTGCAGATATCTGTAAATAATGCTTCTTTAGAAGCTTTGAAGGCAAAACAGGCAGAAGCTCAAGAAAGTATAGCTACATTATCTGCTGATAGTGTAGAATATATGCGTTTAGAGCGTAATGCTAAAATCACAGGCCAAGTATATACTTCTCTTGTACAGAACTATGAACAGACTAGAATTCAAGAAGCAAAAGACTCTATGGATATCCAGATCATTGATACAGCAGATTTGCCAAAAGAAGATATGCCAGCTAAGCCAAATAAAAAATTAATTGTAGTTATTGGTTTTGTTTTAGGTATAATGATCAGTTTTGGTTATACTTTATATAATTATAATAGAAGATATGGTTTATAATAGGAAATAGATGTAAAAGGAGAAGTATAGATTTAAAGATAAATATAGCTTCTCCTTTTATACTATAAATAAAAATAAATGCAATGTAGGTGAATTTATTGGCACAAAATTATAAAACTAATCTAAAACAGAATATCCGCATAATTTGGTCCGGTATATCACTGATGGCAGATTATATGGCGGTATTATTAGCAGAGATGATAGCTATATATTTTAGTGAGGAAAATCTTCGCTATATAGATTTATTTATTGTTATACCGTTTATCTATATAGCTTTTATTGCGGCTGCTAGGACTTATCGTCGTACTATTCCTTTTTGGCAGAGGGTCGAGTCACTTTTTTATAGCAGTATCTATAGTATTATCGCTGTCTTATTATTCTTTTTTGTGCGAGCAAATGCCACTGAACATAGTATAGCTTTTTTAGCTTTATTATGGCTAGCTAGCTTTATTTGTTTAGTGATAATGCGTTATTTATTAAAGCGTGTTTTAGATGAAAGAAATATATTTCAAATTCCGTTACTTATCATTGGAGCTCAAGAAGAAGCATTAGCTTTTACAAGAAGTATAAATAATGATATAGGAATGAGTTCTTATAAAATAGTAGGTTTAATCAGTGATAAAATTCCTGTAAAAGGATTAGAAAATTATCCTCTATTAGGTGCTTTTAAGGATATTGAAAAAATAATTAAAACTACAGGGATAAATAATGTATTGATAGCAATTCCTTATTTAGAACAGATAAAGAAACAAGAAATCATTCATCGTGTGCAACCTTTAGTCAGAAATATATGCATTATACCTAGTTTATCAGCTATTCCTATGGGGGGTGCTGATTTAGAAACTTTTTTTGATGAGAAGTTTATGCTTATACGCATTCGTAATAATTTAGCACGCAATATCAATAAATTTATTAAATTAATTTTTGATATAATCATGGGTTTATTGATCTGTATACCAGTAATTCCAATAATAATAGCTTGTGCTATATGGGTAAAATTGGACTCTAAAGGACCTATTTTTTATAATGCAAAGCGCATTGGTAAAAATGGTAAAGAATTTACTTGTTATAAATTTCGCTCCATGTATACAAATAGTGATGAACTATTGAAAAAGTATTTAGCGGAAAATTTAGCAGCTAAAAAAGAATGGGATGAGTTTCAAAAGTTACATGATTTTGATCCCCGTGTTACTAAGGCTGGTAAGATCATGCGAAAAACTAGTCTTGATGAATTACCACAAATTCTCAATGTATTAAAAGGTGAGATGAGTCTTGTAGGACCTAGACCATATCTGCCACGTGAAAAAGAAATGATGGGACATTTTTACAATATTATTATCTCTACTGTGCCAGGGATAACTGGTTATTGGCAAGTAAATGGTCGTTCTGATGTTACCTTTGAAGGTAGATTGAGAATGGATGATTGGTATATACGTAATTGGTCCGTATGGATAGATATTGTATTATTGTTTAAAACTATAAAAGCTGTATTTTGTAGTAAAGGAGCAGTTTAATAGATGAAAGTTATTATTTTAGCAGGCGGTGGAGGTACTAGATTATTTCCACTATCTAGAGATTGTTATCCTAAACAATTTCTTCATGTAATAGGAGATAAATCTTTGCTTGCACAAACTATAGAGAGATTTTTAGGTTTAGTAGAAGCAAGAGATATTATTATAGTGACTAATGAGCGTTATATTTTTCATGTGCAAGCAGAATTAAAAACTATAAATGCACAAGAAGCACATATTATTACTGAGCCAATGGGAAAAAATACAGCTCCTGCTATTGCTTTAGCACAGAGTTATTGTCAAGATATATTGCAATGTAATGATGATGAGATATTATTTGTTAGTCCATCAGATCATTTAATTAAACCGATAGATGCTTTTCAAGGTTTAATCAGAAATGCTCAAGATATAGCAAAAGATAATATAGTTACTTTAGGAATTAAACCTACAAAGTCAGAGATTGGTTATGGTTATATTGAAGCGGAGAAAAATAATAATGTAGCTAAAAAAGTTATTTCGTTTAAAGAAAAACCAGATTTAGCTACAGCTCAAGAATATATATCTTCTGGTAATTATTATTGGAATGGTGGTATGTTTATGTTTAGCATAGCTACTATGCAGGATGAACTTACTAGATATATGCCAGCAATAATAGAAATCACTCAAAATGGTTATCGATATACAGTGGATAATTTTGTAAATATGCCAGATATTTCTATTGACTATGCAGTAGCAGAAAAATCAAAAAAGATGATGATGATACCAATGGAAAATGTTTATTGGAATGATATTGGTAGTTTTGATGCTATTGCAGAAGTACTTTCTGATAAGGATAAAAATGTATTTAAAGGTGATATTTTAGTTGAAAATTGCACAGATACGATGATTATCGGTGATAATCGCCTAATAGCTGGTATTGATTTAGAAAATTTAATGATTATAGATACACCAGATGCATTGCTTGTAGCTAAAAAAGGTGAAAGTCAAAAAGTAAAAAATATAGTAAATAAACTTAAGCAGAATAAGCGCAAGGAAGCAAAAGAAAATGTTACTATGTATCGTTCATGGGGAAAATATACTTTACTTATCGAAAGTGAAGGTTATAGAGTGCGTAAGATAGAGATGGATCCAGGAGCTTCGCTTACGATGCAGATGCATTATCATCGTAGTGAACATTGGATTGTTATCTCTGGTACAGGTAAGACTATTATTAATGATAAAGAAAGTATTTTTATAGAAAATCAAAGTACTTATATCCCTATGGGGGTAAAACATAAATTATCCAATCCAGGAAAAATACCTTTGATTATTATAGAGGTGCAATCTGGTAAATATATTAATGAAGATGATATTGTAGTTTTTGAATAGTCTAAAGATGTAGGTGAATTATTAAATGAAAATAGCAGTGGTACATGATTGGCTTGTTGTCTATGGAGGAGCAGAAAAAGTTTTAGAACAGATATTAAATATATATCCCGAAGCAGATTTATTTGCTTTAGTAGATTTTTTAGATGAGGATAAACGTGATTTTATTAAACACAAGAAAGTAACGACATCATTTATTCAATATTTACCAAAAGCTAAAACAAAATATAGGAATTATTTACCTTTAATGCCACTTGCTATTGAACAATTAGATTTATCAAAATATGATTTGATAATATCTAGCTCATATTGTGTAGCAAAAGGAATTATAACAAATCCAAATCAAGTACATATATCATATGTACATTCTCCTATTCGTTATGCTTGGGATTTACAACATCAGTATTTAAAAGAAGCAGGTTTGACAAAGGGGTTAAAAGGATGGTTAGCTAAAATAATACTTCATTATATGAGAATATGGGATACAAGAACAAGTAATGGAGTAGATTATTTTATAGCTAATTCTAAATTTATAGCGAAACGTATTTGGAAATGTTATCGAAGAGAAGCAGATGTAATTTATCCACCTGTTGATGTTGAAGCATTTGAGTATTGTGATCAAAAAGAGGATTTTTATTTAACAGCATCTAGAATGGTTCCATATAAAAAAATGGACTTAATAGTGGAAGCGTTTACACAGATGCCAGATAAAAAGTTAATTGTAATAGGTACAGGACCTGACTTTGATAAGATACAAAGGATAGCTCAAGGTCATGAGAATATAAAATTAATGGGATATCAGCCATTCAGTGTATTAAAAGAACATATGCAAAAAGCAAAAGCTTTTGTTTTTGCAGCAGAAGAAGATTTTGGTATAACACCAGTTGAAGCGCAGGCTTGTGGAACACCTGTTATTGCTTATGGAAAAGGTGGAGCATTAGAAACAATAAGAGGATTAAATATAAAAAATAACCCTACAGGCATATTTTTTAGTAAACAAGATAAGAAAAGCTTAATAGAAATAGTAATTTACTTTGAAAATAATTTAGATAAAATAAAATTTGAAGATTGTAGAAAAAATGCTTTAAATTTTAGTACAGATAATTTTAAAATTCAAATAAGTAAATATATAGATATTTTCTTTAAAATGTATTGAAATTTTATTTATTTCCCGGTTTTTCTTATAGTTATTTTTAGATATAAAAATTGATTAGGAGTAGAAATGAAAAAGATAGTAATTATTCCAACATATTTTAAACAAGTAAAATTTTATTTGAGAATGAGAAAAAGTCTTAATTATTTAGGGTATGATCTAGAATTTTATGTTTATAAGCTATCTTTATATTTATTATTAAAAAAAGAAAAGGTAAATGTTATTTTTATAAAAAAAGATAATATTATTAAAAATTTAGATATAGATGAGATAATTATTAATAAATGTGTTGAATATAAAGCAGGGCAAATGAAATATGATGAATGTAAATTGTTATATTTAGCATTCCTTTCCTGTTTAGAAAAAAATATAGTAAAAAAAGAAAATATAATATTTTTTATTTGGAATGGTTCAAGTATAGATGCATTAGCAGCAACATCTTTTGTAAAAAAATATAAAATTAATGCTTTATATTTTGAAGTAGCAAATATACCAAAAAAAATATTTATAGACAAGAAAGGGACAAATGCTCAATCAGAATTATATAATAATATTAGAATTTTAGATAAATATCATTTTGATGAAAATATATATCAAAATTGGAAAATAACATATTTAAATAATAAATTAGAAAAACATGTGGTTCCTCAAAAACGTTCAATATTAGATGCTTTTCAAATGAGATATTTAATAGACATTTTAGGACATATTTTTATTACAAGATTAGCTTTTGATAAAAATTTTATATTAACTAAAATCAAAGAATTAATAAACAATATATTATATCCTTTAAAGTATGATATTTATAATTATAAAAATAAAAAATATATATTTTTTCCACTACAAGTAAGTTATGATAGCCAAATTGTTTTAAATAGTAGCATTAGCTTATTTGAAGCTTTTGAAAAAGTTTTAAAATATGCTAATAAGAATAATTATGATTTAGTAATAAAGCCACATCCACAGGAGTGTAATTATACTGCTTTAGAAAAATTTTTACAACATAAAAATAAATTTATTTTATTAAAAGATAATACTTTTTCATTAATGAAATATGCTGAAGAAGTATGGACAATAAATTCTACTGTTGGATTAGAAGCATTAATTATGGGAAAAAAAGTAAATGTATTAGGAAAAGCATTATATAAAAATTTTAATGAAGAATATTTAAAAAAATATATTTCATCATATTTATTAGATATAGATTTTTTCGGACAAGAGAAAATAAATTTGAATGATGTGAAAAATATATTAAATAGAATAGAGGGTTAGTATTGAAAAAAAAATATTTAATAATAGGTAATAAGCGAAATTATACGATTGATTTATTTAAACAAGAAGACGTAGATATAGATTTTTCTTACTATAATATTAATATCTTTTTTAAAATAATCCGTAGAATATGGTTTTTATTGTGTAAGAAGCATCCTGAAATATGGTATAGTTTTAAGAAAAAATTTTTAAGAAAATATGATGTAATAATTTTATTTGAATGTACTTATCCTTTAGAGATTATTGAATATATAAGAAAAAGAAATACTAAATGTAAATTAATATATTGGTTATGGAATTCAGTAGATAAAATGGGAAAAAGTTTTATGTATGATGGATATACAGAGTTTTGTAAGATATTAAAATTGAGAAAAGAAAAAAATTTTGAAGTATGGTCTTTTGATAAAAAGGATTGCAAATATTATGGATTAAAATATAATAATCAAGTAGCAATGAATTTAAATTTAGAAGAAACATCTATAAAAAGAGATATATTTTTTTGTGGAATGGATAAAGGAAGAATAGTCTTATTGATGAAATTAAGTGATATTTTTAAGGAAAATAATATATCGTATGAATTTTTAATATTAGCAAATAAAGGGAAAAAATATAATTATAATGAGAAAAAATATATTATATATGAGCCGTTAGAATATAAAAAAGTGATAGAAAAAGAGTTAGAGTCAAAATGTATATTAGATATAGTGCAAGAAGGACAAGGAGGAATAACGTGGAGACCCTTAGAAGCGATGTTTTATAAAAAGAAATTAGTAACTAATTACAAAAACATTAAAGAATATGATTTTTATAATAAAAATAATATTTTTATTATAGGAATAGATGATATGAAAAATATAAAAGATTTCTTAGAAAGACCATATGAAAATATATCTAAAGAAATTATTAATAAATATCTTGCTAAAGGATGGTTAGATAATTTTATGAAAGATTGTGATGATAAATTATGAGTATAGTTGGATTCTTTATTATATTATCTACTATATTATATTTTATATATTGTTTAATAAATAAACAAATAATTGATTTTCGATGGTATTTATTTTTAGGTATGATTTTATCTAATATGTTTATAGGAATAGGATATGTAATAAATATAGGAATTACTTTGCCGTACTATATGTTTTTTCAAATATTATTTTGTATATTTTCTATTATATTAATTTATATATCGAAGATAAATATTAAAATGAGGAATAAAAATATATATAGTGCATTAATATTTTTTTCTTTAATTTTAGTTGGTATTTTTAATTTGCTAGTGAGTAATGACTTACCTCAAATTATTTTAGAATATGATAGCTTTATTTTAGGAGATTATTATGGAACATATATACCTTATTTCAATGAAGAAAATAGATATTATTTAATAAATTTAGTACTTTTTTTAGTTACAATTTTTTTATCTCAAGATTATTTAATTAATAAAGAAAAAGTTATTTCATTAATAAAGTATATGAAAAAATTTTATATGATTTATTTTATAATATTATTATTTGAGATATTAATAAGTAATATTTTTAATAATACTTATTTTAGAGATATTATATTATTTAGTTTTGGGGTTCAAGATTATGGAAAAGGAATTTCAGATTATATTTTTAGAAATGGAATAATAGGTGGAGCAGTATTTTTCCCAGAAACCTCATATATATCAATTGTTTTAATTTATTATTTATTAAATTTAAAACAAGGATTAAATTCTAATTTAGAAATATTGATGCACTATATTAGTATGGTATTATTGTTGTTAAGTGGCTCAAGTGCAGGTGCAATGCTTTTACCATTAGCAATTATTATATCTTTAAAAGAAATTATAAATAAAAGAAAAAAATATATTCATGGATTGTTTTTATTGTGTTATATTTGTATTATTATTAATTTAATATATATATACAGTGATATTTTTTATATGTTTAAAGATATATTAATAAGTAAAATCAATTCATATTTATCAGGCGAAGAATCAAATGATATTATTAGCTATAGTGGATTAGCTAGAAATTTCGGTAATGAACAAGCATATAAAATATTTATAGAAGAACCTTTTTGGGGTATAGGATTAGGTAGTATATGGGCTTTTGGTATAATACCATCGGCATTAGCTAATATGGGGATTATTCCTTTATTGGCATATAGTATATATATAAAATATAATTTTTATATTTCAATATATAAAAGAAATATATTATTATTAATTATATTAGTATTATATTGCACATCTATTTATCAATTTAATTATTTATTTACACCTTTTGCATTTGCGTTATTTATATTATTTAATGTTAATTTAAGGAGATGTTAATAAGTGTTACTAAAGAATTTACTTAGACCATATTGGTGGACTATAAAAGATAGATTTAAAGAAAAAAAAGAATATAAAGATAGTATATTTCCACAAGATATACGATATATCAATTGGTGGACAACACCTGTAAATAAGACATATGCATTTGATGAATATTGGTTTAGTAAGTTTATAAAATATCATTTTGGTAGTAAGATAAATAAAAAAATAACTTTTTATAGTCTTTATGGACCTAAAAGATTTTTACAAGAAAATAATGATAATATAAAAATTTTTTTTTCAGGAGAAAATTTATCAGAACATAAGTTATATAAAACATTAAAAGAAGATGATTTTTTTAGAATTTTTGAGAAAAAAAGATTTAAAGATTATAAAGATTATGCATTAGATAAAATGGATTTATCTTTAGGATTTAGTGATATCCATAGTGAAAAATATATTCAATTTCCAGCATGGATGATGTATTTGTGTGAACCAGATAGTAATTATAAAAAGATAAAAGATAAGATTGATTTTATTAATAATATAAAAGCTACTTATGTTATCAATGAAGCAGTAAATGTTAGTAGTCATGATGGTTGGGGAACAAGAACTAAAATATGTGATGATATATCAGATATAATAAATATTAAATATGCGGGTAAATGGAGAAATAATACACAAGATTTATGGGAAATTTATAATAATAATAAGTTAGAGTATATTAAACAATTTAAATTTAATATATGTGCGGAAAATATAGATGCTAAAGATTATTTGACAGAAAAAATATTTGAATCTTTTTTGGGAGGATGTATACCAATATATCACGGTGCATTAAATAAAATAGATTCAAATATACTTTTGGGAGATAGTGTTATATTTTGGGAATATGATAAAGATAATAGTGAAAATATTAAATTACTGAAAAAATTAAAAGAAGATGATACTTATTATTATAAATTTTTTAATAGAAATAAATTATCTAATGAAGCCGCTGAATATATATATAATAAATTTGAATTATTAAAAGAAAAAATAGAAATATTAATAAAGTAAGTAGTTATTGGGTGATAATAGTGAAAAAATTTTTTTTAATAGGGAAAAATTTTTCTTGGAAATTAGTATGTGTGCTATATATTAATAAAATATTAATAAAATTTATGGATATTAATTCATTTTTAATACAATATTTATATAAAAGAAGAGATTATTATATTGAAAATTATTTATTAAAAAATGGTTATATAAATACAGTAGTATCAAAAGATATGCTAATAGTAAAACCAAAGAAAAAATTAGATAATAATTGTATATGGATATATTGGGCACAAGGATGGGAGAATCCCCCAGAACATGTTGATTTTTGTAAAAATAGTGTTATAAAAAATGCTAATGGAAGAAGAGTGATATTAATATCTGATAAAAATTATGATGAATACATTTATATACCTAAATATATAAAAGAAAAAAGATTGAATGGCAAAATAACAGTCACACACTTTTCAGATATATTAAGATTTTCTTTGTTAGCGGATTATGGTGGATTATGGTTAGACGCATCTATATTTGTTAATAAACCATTACAGTCTGATTCATTAGAAAAAAATTTTTATACAATCCGATTGAAAAATGATTTTACAAATAATAGTATAGTATCTAAAGCAAGATGGATTGTTAGTTGCATAGGCACTAGAAAGAAAAATTATAAATTATTTGTATTAGGAAAAAATTTCTTTTTTAATTATTGGAAAAATGAGGAATATCTTATAGATTATTTTTTAATAGATTATTTTTTTGATATAATATTGAAAAAAGATAAATTAGTAAAACAAGATTTTTTAGAAAATGATTTTTCAAATCAGGGAATATATAAATTATCACGCATTATAAATAGTATAGATTTAGACTTGTTAGAAAAAGATATATATCAAACAACAAATATATATTATCTTTCATGGAAAAAGAAATATATAAGATATAAAGAAGGAAAATCAACTATATATAATTACTTTTATAGTAAATTTACAAATGAGAAGGATTAGTATTATACAATGAATAGAAGTGAAAATGTAAAAAATAATATAATATATTCTTCAATATTAAAAATATTGAGTATAGGAATATCTTTCTTGCTAATTCCTTTAACTGTAAATTATTTGACTAATGTAGAATATGGAATATGGATAACATTGTATTCAATAATGAGTTGGATAAATTTTTTGGATGTAGGATTAGGCTTAGGTTTAAGAAATAAACTTTCTGAAGCTGTAAGTAAAAATAATTTAGAAGAAATAAAAACAAATTTATCTACGGGAATAATATCAATATCATTTATAGGTGTTGTTTTTTTATTATTATTTTTATTTAGTATTAATTTTATAAAGATGCAAACTTTATTTAATACAAATTTAATTAGAGAATCAGAATTATATTTGTCTGTTTTAATAACAGGATGTTTTGTAATATTATCATTTGTATTTTCTATAATTAATCAAATATATTATGCATATCAAAAAGCAGCTTTTACTGGTATGATACAAATTTTGAATAATTTTATTATGTTAATTTTGATATATTATTTAACTTTAAAAAATGTGCATAATTTAATTTATTTTATATTTTGTTTTGGATTTGCTACAATTTTTTCAAAATCTTTATTTATTATATGTTTTTTTTATCAACATAGAGAATTAGTTCCTAAAATAAAATTTTTTAAAAGAAAAGCATTAGAAAAAATGTTAACATTAGGGATAAATTTTTTATTTATACAAATTTGTTCATTATTGATATCATCTAGTTCAAGTTTTTTTATAACACAAATTTTAGGACCAGAATATGTTAGAGATTATGATATATGTTTTAAAATATTTAGTTTTATAACAATGGCACATACATTAGTTTGTACTCCTTTGTGGAACGCATATACAGATGCTTATATAAAAAAAGATTATAATTGGATTTTAAAGACCATAAAAAAATTAGTTATATTAATGATACCTATTTGTATTATATCAATAATGTTGATGTTGAGTATAAATAGTATTATAAAGATATGGATTAATAGTGATATACAAATATCTTTATTTTTGATTATTGTTATGGGAATATATGTTATTGTAAATTCATGGATGAATATTTGGTCATATTTTTTAAATGGTATAGGAAATATAAAAATACAAATGTATGTGTATATTTTTGCTACATTAATTTGTATACCTAGTGGATGTTATTTAATGAAATATATAGGTAATGTAGGTATGATTTTAGGGATAAGTATAGCTTTATTTATTATAGGGATGGTATTATTTATACAATCTCTATATATTTTAAAATCAATGAAAGAAAAGGATGTTTAATTATGAAAAAAGCGTTGATTACAGGTATAACAGGACAAGATGGTTCTTATTTAGCAGAACTTTTATTAGATAAAGGGTATGAGGTACATGGTATAATTCGTCGTCATAGTACAATTTGTACGGATAGAATAGATCATTTATATGATGATCCAAGTTTAAAAGATAGATTTTTTCTTCATTATGGAGATTTAACAGATTCTTGTAATTTGATGGGGTTAATTCAAAGAATACAACCAGATGAGGTGTATAATTTGGGAGCTCAGTCTCATGTTGCCGTATCTTTTGAAGTGCCAGAATATACAGCAGAAGCAACAGGAGTAGGAACAATTCGTCTTTTGGATGCAATTTATCAAAGTGGAGTAAAATGTAAATTTTATCAAGCATCAACATCAGAATTATTTGGTGGACTTCCAGGAACAGCACCACAAAGTGAAAAAACCCCATTTTATCCAAAGAGTCCATATGGAGCAGCAAAACTATATTCTTATTGGATAACAGTGAATTATCGTGAATCATATAATATGTTTGCATGTAATGGGATATTGTTTAACCATGAATCACCAAGACGTGGAGAAACATTTGTAACAAGAAAAATAACTATAGCAGTAGCTAAGATAATGGCAGGAAAACAAGAGAAATTATCACTTGGAAATTTAAATGCAAAACGAGATTGGGGATTTGCAGGAGACTATGTTGAAGGAATGTGGAGAATACTTCAACAAGAAAAACCATGTGATTATGTATTAGCAACAAATGAAACACATACAGTACGTGAATTTGTAGAATTAGCCTTTGCGGAAGTGGGTGTAGAAATAGAATGGAAAGGCGAAGGCGTAGATGAAAAGGGATATGACAAAAATACAGGCAAATTACTTGTAGATGTAAATCCAAGATATTTCCGTCCGGCAGAAGTAGAATTATTATGGGGAGATTCCACAAAAGCAGAAACTGAATTAGGTTGGGAACGAAAAGTAAGTTTTAAAGAGTTGGTATCTATGATGGTTCGTGAAGATATGAAAAAATATGGAGAGATGAATGAATAAGATAGGTAGATATATAGAATATTTTTTAAGTATACCTAAATCATTATATTTTTGTTGTAAATATTTTCCATTAAGTTTAGCATATAAATTACCTATTCTTATATCATATAGAACTCAATTATATAAAATGAAAGAAAAAATAATATTAGATAGCTCTAAGATAAAAACAGGAGGAATTAAGATTGGGTTTGGATATGTAGGAATTTTTGATAGAAAAATTTCAAAATCTATTTGGGAATGTGATGGAAAGGTTATTATTAATGGAAAAAATATATCTATAGGTCATGGAAGTAAAATATCTGTAGGGAAAGAAGGTATTTTGGAAATTGGTAATAATTTTGATATAACAGCAGAAACACAAATTATTTGTAATAAACATATATCTATAAAAAATGATGTATTAATATCATGGCAATGTTTAATAATGGATACAGATTTTCATAATATATATATTAATAATAAAAAAGAAAATGAAGATAAAGAAATAATAATACATGATCATGTTTGGATTGGGTGTAGAAGTACTATTTTAAAGGGAATTGAAATTTATAAAAATAATATTGTAGCTTCAAATAGTAATGTAGTAAAAACAATAAGACAGGAAAATGTTATATTAGGAGGAAATCCTGCAAATATTATAAAAAGAAACATAGAATGGAGTAAATGAAAGGTGATAAACAAGTGATGGAAAAAAATGCAAAAATATATGTAGCAGGACATAGAGGTATGGTAGGTTCTGCAATTGTTAGAGCATTAAAAAATCAAGGATATACAAATATAATAACTCGTACATCAAAAGAATTAGATTTAAGAAGACAAATAGATGTAGAAGAATTTTTTGTAAAAGAAAAACCAGATTATGTATTTTTAGCAGCAGCTAAAGTAGGTGGAATACTCGCAAATAATGAAGCACCAGCAGATTTTATGTATGACAATATGATATTAGAAATGAATGTAATACATGAAGCCTATAAAAATAACGTAAAAAAATTGATGTTTTTAGGTAGTTCCTGTATATATCCTAGAATGGCACCACAACCAATGAAAGAAGACTGTTTACTCACAAGTGAATTAGAAAAAACGAATGAAGCATATGCTTTAGCAAAAATATCTGGATTAAAATATTGTGAATATCTAAATAGACAATATAATACAGATTTTATATCAGTAATGCCAACTAATCTTTATGGACCAAACGATAATTATCATCCAGAACATTCTCATGTACTACCAGCACTTATAAGACGTTTTCATGAAGCCAAAGAAAATAATTTAAATGAAGTTATAATATGGGGAACAGGAACACCACTAAGAGAATTTTTATATGTAGATGATTTAGCGGATGCATGTGTTTATTTGATGAATACTTATTCTGGAAATGAAACAGTAAATTTAGGAACAGGAAAAGAATTAAGTATTAAAGAATTAGCAGAACTTGTAAAAAAAGTAGTTGGATTTAAGGGAAATATAACTTTTGATATAACAAAACCAGATGGAACTCCGAGAAAATTATTGGATGTATCTAAATTGGAAAGACTAGGTTGGAAATATAAAACTGAATTAGAGGATGGAATAAAATTAGCATATGAAGATTTCTTAAATAATGATATGCGAGTTGAGCGGTAATATAAATTAATGTAAATGGAGGTGATTTTTTTTTGAATATTACATTTATTTTACCTGGTATACCTAATCGTCCAATAGGTGGATTTAAAATAATTTTTGAATATGCTAATAGATTAACAATACGTGGATATAAAGTAAATATATTATTTGAATGTAGTAAAAATCTTATGTGTATAAAAAATTTAAATTTTATAAGAAAAATTTTATCCAATATATTAATATATTATTATCCTAAATGGTTTAATTTAAATAAAAATATAGTAAAAAAATGTATTTTTGAAATAAATAATAATAGTGTACCAGATTCAGATATTATAGTAGCAACATCTGTTAGAACATCTACTGGAGTATTTAATCTGGATAAAAAAAAGGGGAAAAAAATATATTTTATACAGGATTTCGAGTGTTGGAAAGAATGGACACCTGAAATGGTATGTAAAACATATTCTTTAGGAATGAAAAATATAGTAATTGCAAATTGGTTAAAAAAAATAGTAGATAAATATTCTATTGAAAAATCTATTTTAATAAGGAATGGGATAGATTTTAATATATATAATATAGATATTCCGATTGAAAAACGTAATAAATATACGATTTCAATGTTATATCATATAGGAGAACACAAGGGGTGTAAATATGGTATACAAACTTTAATTTTGTTAAAAAAAATATATCCTCAATTAATAGTAAATATGTTTGGAGTAGTGAAATCTCCTAAAAATATTCCTAAATGGATAAATTATATATATAAACCAGATTCAAAAAAGTTAAGAACAATATATAATAATTCTGCAATATTTATTTGTTCTTCAATAAAAGAAGGATTTGGTTTAACTGGAGCGGAAAGTATGGCTTGTGGTTGTGCATATGTCTCTACGGATTATGGAGGAGTTAGGGAGTATACAATTGATAATGAAAATGTATTATTATCTTTGCCTAAGGACGTTGAAGCTTTAAAGAAGAATATACAATTATTAATAGAAAATGATGCATTAAGAATAGAAATGGCTAAAAATGGATATAAATATATAAACAAAATTTTGAATTGGAATAATTCGGTAAATGCTTTTGAAAAATTAATGAAATAAATAGGAAGTGTAGCTATGCATACAATAAAAATTGGTAATTTTGAAGTTGGTGCGGGAAATCCATTAGTACTTTTAGCAGGTCCATGTGTATTAGAATCATATGAACGCTCTTTATATATTGGTAAAACTATAAAAGAGATAACTTCTCGACTTGGTATTCCTTATGTATTTAAAGCTTCATTCGATAAAGCAAATCGTTCTTCTTATAATGGATATCGTGGACCAGGATTAGAAAAAGGTTTAAAATGGCTTCAAAGTATTAAAGATGAACTCAATGTTCCAGTAGTTACAGATATTCACAATGAAACACAGGTAGAACCAGTATCTAAAGTAGTAGATGTATTACAGATACCAGCATTTTTAAGCCGTCAAACAGATTTATTATATACAGCTGCAAAATCTGGTTGTGTAGTAAATGTAAAAAAAGGTCAATTCTTGGCTCCAGCAGATATGAAAAATGTAGTGAAAAAATTAGAAGAAGCTGGTTCTGAAAAGATTTTACTCACAGAACGTGGAGCAAGCTTTGGTTATAATAACTTAGTTGTAGATATGCGCTCTTTCCCTATCATGCGTTCTACAGGATATCCAGTTATTTTTGATGCTACACATAGCGTACAATTACCAGGTGGTGCAGGAACAAGTTCTGCTGGTAATCGTGAATATGTAGAATTCTTAGCTCGGGGTGCAGCTGGTGTAGGTGTAGATGGTTTCTTCATGGAAGTTCATGATAATCCAGAAGAAGCACTTTGCGATGGACCTAATATGGTTTACTTAGATAAATTAGAAGATTTATTAAAAGATTTAATCGCAATCAATGAAATAACAAAGAAAAAAATAAACAAATAAAATATTACTGGGATTTTTGAGAGTTAAATTGTGAGGTAATAATCATGATAAAAGAAAAGGCTATAGAAACACTTCAAATAGAAGCTGATGCGGTAAAAAAATTAATTAATCATATTGATGATGAATTTGAAACAATTGTAAATGCTATTTTAGCTTGTAATGGTCGCGTTATTGTAACAGGTATGGGAAAATCTGGTCATGTAGGTAGAAAAATAGCAGCTAGTTTGGCTAGTACAGGAACACCATCATTTTTTATGCATCCAGCAGAAGCTTTCCATGGTGATTTAGGTATGGTTACAGCTAATGATATGGTACTTGCTATTTCTAATAGTGGTGAATCCAATGAAATTGTAAATATTTTACCTATTATTAAACGCATAGGTGCAAAAATTATTGCTATGAGTGGTAGACGTGAATCTACACTTGGCAAAAATGCAGATTATTATATTGATATAAGTGTAGAGCGTGAAGCATGTCCATTAGGTCTTGCACCAACAGCTAGTACAACAGCGACTCTTGCTATGGGAGATGCACTAGCTATAGCACTTTTATCTTCACGTAATTTCACTGCTCAAGATTTTGCAGTATTCCATCCAGGTGGAGCACTTGGCAGAAGATTACTTTTAACTGTAGAAAATGTTATGCATTCAGGAGAAGATAATCCTGTTATTTCTGTGCATAAAACAGCAAAAGAAGCATTGTTCTTAATGACTGCAAAAGGATTAGGTGCAACTTCTGTTGTTGATGAAAATGGCAAATTCATTGGACTTGTAACAGATGGCGATATTCGCCGTATGCTTGCTCGTGGAGCAGAATTTTTAGATGAGCCAGTAGAAGATTTAATGACTAAAAATCCAGTAATAATAACAAAAGATAAAATGGCTGCTGAAGCACTCAGTATGATGGAAAAACATCAACCAAAACCAATTACAGTGCTTCCAGTAATTGATGTAGAGAAAAATGAACCAGTAGGTATAGTTCATCTTACTGATTTACTTCGTCAGGGAGTGGTTTAATGCAATATACACAAGATGCATTAGCACGAGCAAAAAATGTAAAAATGCTCATTTTAGATGTTGATGGAGTATTGACAGATGGCTCTATAGCCGTTGGTGATAATGGTGAATTATTTAAAACTTTTAATGTAAGAGATGGGCTAGGGATTACTCTAGCCCAAAAATTAGGGATAAAAACAGCTATTATCACAGGCAGAGAATCTAAGATGCTCGCTTATCGTGCTAGGGAATTAAAAATAAATGCTTTTTATCAAAATAAAAAAAATAAAGTTCCAGCTTATAGGGAATTATTAGCTGAATATCAATTAAAAGATGAAGAAGTAGCTTATATTGGCGATGATTTATTTGATTTAGCTGTAATGAAAAGAGTTGGATTTCCAGCAACTGTAGCTGATGCTACCGAAGAAGCAAAATCTGTATCTATTTTAATAAGTGATTTTGCTGGTGGAAAAGGCGCAGTTCGTCAAATTATAGAATTTATTTTGAAAGCACAAGAAAAATGGCAAGCTGTTATTGATAGTTATTTAAATATAGAAGATGAAACAGATGCTAAAGAAGTAGAAAAAAATATTTCACAATAAAAGTTTATTTAGACATTAGAGGAATTAGAATGAAATATAAATTATTAAAATATTTTAGTGCTTTTTTATGTTGTTTATCACATAAAAATTTGCTTAGATTAGGGCATATACTAGGTATATTATATTTTCATTTAATAGCTAAAGAACGTAATCGTGCAGTTGATAGAATGATGAAATCCTTTAAAATAGATGAGGAAAAGGCAAAGAAAATTGTCAAAGATTCATTTATCAATTTAAGTCAAAATGTCTTGGAAATTTTATATATGCCAAGATTAAAAAAAGATGATTTTAAATATATAAAATTTGAAGGCTTAGACATTTTAAAACGTGAATATGCAAAAAATAGAGGTGTTGTAATTTTAACAGCACATATGGGTACATGGGAATGGCTTGCTGCTGGTCTTGTTAAAGCAGGTTTTTCTGTTACAGCACTTGCCAAAACACAGCCAGACTCTCAGTATACAAAGTTATTAGATGAATATCGTGCTCAAGTAGGGGTTGAAATATTTGCACGTGGTGCAGCTTCAGAGCTTTTGGCAGCTTCAAGAGCTTTGAAAAAAGGTCGTATTTTAGGCTTTTTAGCAGACCAAGATGCAGGTCCAGGTGGAGCGTTTATTGAATTTTTAGGTGAAGTATGCTCAACGCCAATGGGTCCTGCTGTATTTGCTCGTAAATTTATGTCACCAGTTGTGCCAGCATTTATCATTCGTCAAAGTGATGGTACACATAAAATAGAAATTTATGAACCAATAGTATATAATGATACTGGAGATACAAATGCTGATTTGTATGATTTCACAGAGCGTATGACAAAAGTTATTGAAGAGCAAATCATAGCACATCCTACGCAGTGGATATGGTTCCAAAAACGTTGGAATACACGTCCTGAACAGCAGAAAGTAAAACATCATACCGTAAAAACTAAGGTGGTCAATAAATGACTAAAAAGGTAAATAAAAAAAATGCCATAGTTTTAATTCTTGTCTTGTTGATAGTTGGTTTGATTTATTGGGCTTATGCTAGTAGACCAAAAGTTGAAGAAACACAAAATACACAGACAAATAAAGTTATGGTATATCACAATAATACTTTGAAAGAAGAAGTAAATGGTAAATTGATTTGGCAATGTTATGCAGAAACAATGACAGTAGACCAAGATTCACAGATGTTTACCATGGAAAAAGTAAAAGGTACTTTTTATCGTGAAGATGGAACAAGCATAGAAATAAATGCTCCTAAAGCGACATATGACCAGAAAAATAAAAATATTGAATTGGTTGATGGAATAGAAGCTAAATCAAGTGATGAATTGAAATTTAAAACAGATAAAGTCACTTGGAATGGTGAGCAAGGCATATTGACTTGTGAAGGAAATGTTGATATCAATAAGCCAGGTATGAGGGCAACAGCAGATAAGGCTGAAAGTAAAGATGCATTTACTAATTTTAAATTAATGGGTAATGCACATATTATAAAAGGAGATAATCAATAAATGAAAAAATATAGTAAGCTAAAAACAGCACTTGCTGTAGCTATTATGAGTTTTTCAATGATAAATACAGTTATTGCAGCAGATGCTCCTATTGAATTAAAAGGCGATGTAATAGAATATAATGCGCAGACAGATATGGCAATAGCTACAGGTGGCGTAACTATTATTCGTGATGGTGGCGTATTAACTGGCGGTCAAGCAACATATAATTTTAAAACACAGGAAGCCTCTATTACAGGTGGCGTAACTGCAAATAAAGATGATATGAACTTAAAGGCAGAAAGCTTGATTTCTAATGCTAATAAAGAAGTTGTAGCTAAGGGTTCTGTAGTATTAGTAAAAGCTGATAATACATTAACTGGAGAAGAAATACATTATAATCAAGCAACAAGTGATATATCCATGCCTTTAGGCGGAAATGCAACTGGGCCACAAGCTGATATTCGCGGTGATGTATTATCAGGAAATTTGATGACAAATCAATATACAGCTACAGGCAATGTATATTTAAATAGCAAAACTAATGATGTACAATCCACAAGCGATACAGCAACTTATAGTGGCAATGGTCAAGATTTTAATTTTGTAGCTACAGGCAATGTAAATATTAAAAGTCCATCAAGAAATATTGTAACTAATAGTGACAATGCTACTTACAACAGTACAGAAAATGGTAAATTAGTACTTACAGGAAATGCAGTAGCTACTCAAAATGGTAATATTGTTAGAGGAAATACATTAACTGTTTATTTAGGAGACAATGTGAATATTAAATAAAATAGTTGATGGTTAGATGATAAAGATAGAAATGAGTGACACGTTTGCATATTGAAGTAAAAAATCTTATTAAAGAGTATAAAGGAACGCCTGCAGTAAGAGATGTTTCTTTGCATGTAAAGAAAGGTGAAATTGTAGGTTTATTAGGTCCAAATGGTGCAGGAAAGACTACAACTTTTTATATGATTGTAGGAATAGAAAAGCCAACATCAGGAAAAGTATTTATTTCTGATATTGATATTACTAGATTGCCTATCAATGAACGTGCAGATCTAGGTATAAGTTATTTAGCACAGGAAGCATCTATTTTTCGTAAATTGACAGTAGAGGATAATTTGCGAGCAATTTTACAAACTAGAAATTTATCCAAAAAAGAACAAGATAAAAAGATTGATGACCTTTTAGAAGAATTTAATATCACTCATATAAGAACTCGTTTAGGTATGCAACTTTCTGGTGGGGAACGTAGACGTGTAGAAATCGCAAGAGGTCTAGCACTAGAACCTCATTTCATTTTATTAGATGAACCCTTTGCAGGAATTGACCCTTTAGCAGTAGCTGATATTCAGGGGATTATCAGTTATTTAAAAGAACGTGGCATGGGAATTTTAATTACTGACCATAATGTAAGGGAAACTTTGCAAATTGTAGATAGAGCTTATATTATGAACAGTGGACAAATTCTTTTAGAAGGCGATAGCGATACAATTGCTAATAGTGAACTCGCTCGTAAGTTCTATTTAGGTGAAGACTTTAAATTATAGGAGAAGATGATAGATGCGTATTTTAGATAAATATATATTAAAAGAAACAATCATGACCTTTATCTTTGGCATCTGTGCATTTTCAGCTGTATTTTTAGGGTCAGGAACATTATTGAGAATTGCTCAATATATAACACAATATGGTGCATCTTTTTCAGCTATAGTGCGTTTAATCATCTATAGTTTACCAGGCATTATAGTGTGGACATTCCCAATGTCTATGTTGCTTGCAGCATTGTTGACATTTGGTAGATTATCAGGCAATAGTGAAATTATTGCTATGAAGGCATGTGGTGTTAGTTTTAAACGATTAGTAACACCAGTTATAGCTTTTTCTCTTGGCGTTAGTATTTTTTCCATTGGTTTTAATGAATATGTAGTACCTGCATCTAACCAAGCTTATGCTGATTTAGTGCGATATGAAATTCAAGGAAATACATCTCCAGAATCTCAAGAGCATATAATTATCAAACAAATCCAAGATGGTAATATTCAAAGATTAGTATATGCTCGTAAATATGATGCTGAAACAGGAAATTTAGATAATTTATCCATACAGGAATTTGAACAGGGTAAAATGGTGCGTGTAGAAAACGCAGAATATGCTAAATGGAGTGTTGACGAATGGGTAATGTATAATGGTGTATTATATGATTTATCTCAACCAAACACAGAACGTATGATGAAATTTGACTCACAGGTTTTGCCAATAAATCAAACTCCTAAACAGATTATTAAAAGTCAGAAAAAACCTGATGAGATGACAATTAAAGAACTTCGTGAACAGATTAATATAATGAAATCTCAATATGTGGATACTAAAAAATTAGAGATAGAATTATATCAACGTTTCACAGTGCCAATGGCTAGCTTGATGTTTGCTTTAATTGGGGCACCACTTGGCATTCAGCCAAATCGTAGTTCTTCTTCTATCGGTTTTGGTATAAGTATTATAATTATTTTCATTTACTATACTTTGATGACTTTAGCTGGTGCAATTGGACAAAATTCCTTTATTCCGCCAGTTATAGCTGTTTGGATACCTAATATTGTAACTTTGATAGCAGGTATTTACTTAATTCGTAAAGAATCAAAATAAAATAATAAGTAGGTGGTATGAACCGTGTATGGCATTATGCTGATTGTCGTATTAATTTTAACCGGTGGCGTAATCGCTTTCATTGGCGACCGCCTAGGCAGTAAAGTTGGCAAGAAAAAATTATCATTATTTGGTTTAAGACCAAGACATACATCTATTTTGGTAACAATTATCACAGGTATATTGATTACAACTGTTACCTTTGGTATATTGGCTATTGCTTCCAAAGATGTTCGTACCGCTCTTTTTGGTATGAATAAATTAAAGGCAGAACTAAATGAAAAACAATCTATGCTTGAAGAAGCTTCAGGCGCTTTAGTCAATGTAAAAAACGATTTAAATACGACTAAAGAGGAATATGCTAAATCTAAAAAGGATTTAGAAGAAACTCAAGAGGATTTAGAAATTGCCCAGCAAGCGGCTGAACTTCTAAGACAAGAACAAGTTGCTTTGCAAAATAGAAATCAAGAATTGTGGTCAGATAATCAGACTTTGATAGAACATAATCAAAGTTTAGCCGAAAATAATCAATTTTTATTAGCTAATAATGAAAGCTTGAAAGCTGATAATTTAGAATTGGAAAAAACGAATAATGACTTGCAAGAAGGTATAGAAAATATTCGTGAACGACCAATAATTTATCGTGTAGGCGAATTGTTGGCTAGCGGTGTAATTAAAAAGACTGATGACCCAGTAAAAATTCAAAATGATTTAAATCAAATCATAGCATTAGCTAATAGTAAAATAATTGATAGATTGGGAACAGAAGGCTCTAAAGATGGCGTTTGGATTTATCCTATCGAATATCAAAAAGCGATGGATAGATTAAAGCAAGCTAAAGGAGATACAGTTATTCGCCTTATTGTAGCTGCTAATTTAGTAAAAGGTGATCCTGTATTGACTGAATTAGAGATGCATCCTAATCGTGTAGTTTATCAAGAAAATGAATTTGTATATCAAAAGATATACAATGTTCCTATTGATGGTAGTAATAGTGAAATGTTGATAAGCGATTTTCTACGTAATGTGAATATGACAGCTATAAATAATGGTATTTTGCCAAATCCTTTGACTGGTACAGTTGGTGTGATAAACGGCAATCAGATATATGCCATTGAAAAAGCTTTAGCTGAAAACAGAGGTAAAGATGTTTTAATTAGCGCCTTTGCAGCTGCTGATACAGAAGTTTTAGGACCATTGCGTTTGCATATCTATTTAAAAAATGAAACAGAGCAAGAGATTAATCATGAATGATGAAATTTTAGCTATAGATCCAGGTAGAGAAAAAACAGGTATAGCTATTTTAAAGAATAGTGATGTTTTAGAGCATAAAATAATTAATTCAGAAGAATTAGTGCAAATAATAAAGTCTTTACTGGAGAAATACATTATTAAGACGATTGTCATGGGAAATGGTACGAGCAGTAAGAAAAAATATGATTTATTAAAACAAGAATTTATAGATAGAGATATAGTTTTAATAAATGAATATCGAACAACAGATGAAGCTAGAAAATTATATTTTCAGGAAAATCCACCTAAAGGTTGGAAAAAATTAATTCCTTTAGGTATGCAAGTACCACCAGTTCCTGTTGATGATTATGCTGCTATTGTTATCGGTAGGAAATATTTAAAGGATAATAAATAATTTTAGATTTTGAGACTGTATTTTAGAAATTAGATGAAATTATTTAGTCTAGTTTTTAAAATACAGTTTTTTTATAAAGTGATTGTATATGTATGTATAAACATAAATACAAATATGACTTTTGTCACTTATTTTTATGCCTAGCTTAATGCTATAATGATAGAAGGTGATATAGATGAAGCGTTTTTATAAGAACATGACATATATAATAATTTTTTTTATGGTATTAATAATTTTTACAGTTACATACAACATATACACAGCACCTGTTGCTAAACATAAAGTTTTTGGTGTTAGTTATATGACCATGAATAATCCATTCTATAAAATAATCAATAATGAAATTTTAAAAGTAGTAGAGAAAAATAATGATACATTGATTACTTTAGACCCAGAATTAGATGTAGATAAGCAAAATGAGCAGATATATAAATTCATAGACCAAAAAGTAGATGGAATTTTTATAAATCCTATTGATTTTGAACAAATAGAGCCAGCTTTACAGGCAGCAAAAAGAGCAAATATTCCTGTAATTATCATAGACGCCCCAGTTAGTGATGAAAGCTTAGTGAATTGTACGATTGTTTCGGATAATTATGATGCTGGTGTTCAATGTGCAAAAGATATGATGGAAAGATTAGATAGTGCGAATATTGTTCTATTGAAACATACAACAGCAAAATCAGCAAAAGAGCGAATTGAAGGTTTTTTGAGTGTAATTGATAATAATGAAAAATATAAAGTTATAAACGAAGCTGAATGTGATGGGCAATTGGAAATTGCTATGCCTAAGATGCAAGAAATTATTGAAGAAACACCTGATATAGATGTGGTAATGGCGTTAAATGACCCAAGTGCTTTAGGTGCATTGGCTGCCTTAGAAAAAAATAATAAAAATGATGTAATGGTATATGGAATAGATGGTACGCCAGAGATAAAAGCTTTGATTGGCAGAAATCAAATGATAGTCGGCACGGTAGCGCAATCACCTATCAAAATGGGGCAAATAGCTGTAGAAAATATGTATAATATTTTAAATGGCAAAAAAATAGAAAAAAATGTAATAATACCTATTTCGCTAATAAACAAAGAAAATTTATTTAAATATGATGAAGATAGGTGGCAATAATGAATAGAACATATGGATTATTTTTCTTTATTGTTAAAAATACGATGTTTATTTTAAACGTAATAATTGTTTTATTTTATGTAGCGGTTATTGCGATTACAACAAAATATATCATTGGAAATGATTTGGCGAGAAGTTTTCTTGATAAAATAATGTATATGCCTACGGCTCCAGTATATATTATTAGTGGGTCTGTTGGTTTATTACTTTGTTTAGCTTATTGCGTTTATTATCGAGAGTTTAATAATATAAGAAATAAAACAATAAATTACTTATATAGTTTGTTAGAAGTAGTAATTTCAGTAATACTTATTTTTTTAATATATTTATCATATAATGGAATAATTTTATTTGTTTTTTGTGATTGTATGTATCATCTGAAAAAAGGCTTGAAGTATCAAGTCTTATTAGTTGCATTAGGTCTTATATATTTATTGGCAAATTATGAAATAGTTACATATTTTTATCCTTTAGTTAATATAGAAGAATATTTCTTGGTCTATGATGCTAGCATAAGAAATTGTTTAATAATCATAAAGAGATTATTAGAAGGCTTTAATATAATATTGTTTATAATTTTTATGATTATTTATATCTTGAAGCAGATACAGGAAAATGAATATATCAGTAAAAAATTATCCATGGTGGCAATGATAAATAAAAAAATGCAAAAATATGTTATTGTTACGGAAAAATTTGGTGAAAAAAATGAACGCAAGCGCTTGGCTAGAGAACTTCACGATACGATAGGACATGCTTTGGCAGGAATGGCTGTGGGCGTTGATGCTTGTATTACTATGATTGATAAAAATCCTCAATTGGCAAAAGCGCAATTAAAGATAATCTCTAAAGCTATACGTAAAGGAATGAAAGATGTTAGAAATTCACTAAATAAGATGCGACCGGATTTTTTACAGCAGTATAGATTAAAAGAAGCTATTGAAAAAATGAAAGAAGAGACATCTGATGTAACGGATTTAAAGATAAATTTAAATTATCAAATAGATGAAACTGGTTTTGAGACCAAGATAGAAGATATCTTATTTAGAGTTATTCAGGAAAGTATAACAAATAGTATACGACATGGATTGGCTACAGTTGTGGATATTGATATTTACAAAGAAAATAATTTATTGTGTTTAAAAATAAAAGATAATGGTAAAGGTTGTAAGGCTATAAACTATGGTTTTGGTCTAAAACAAATGGTAGAGAGAGTTTCTCAGATAAGAGGAGATATAAATTTTTATAGTGAAAATGGTTTTACAACTGAGATAAAAATACCTTTATAGAGTAAAAATCTTATAGAGAAGGAGAGTTATTGGATGCGGTATTTCCAATAATAATTGCGAAAATGATAAAAGTATTAATAGCAGATGACCAAGAATTGATAAGAGAGTCGTTAAAGATAATTTTAGGTGCACATGATAATATTGAAATTGTTGGTGTCGTAGGTAACGGATATGAAGTATTAGAAACGCTGAAAAAACATAAAGTGGATATTATTTTAATGGATATAAGAATGCCTAAAATGGACGGTGTATATTGTACTAAGGTCGTAAAAGAACAATATCCAGAGATAAAAATAGTGATATTGACAACTTTTGATGATGATGAATATATATTTAGTGCTTTGAAATATGGTGCAAGTGGTTATTTATTAAAAGATGTAGGCATGGAAGAATTGTATGAAGATATCATGGTTATCTATAATGGCGGAGCTTTGATTAATCCAGATATAGCTACAAAAGTAGTAAGTATGTTTTCTAATATGTCGAGAAATAGAAATTTAATTATTAATGTTGAGGAAAATTGTTTAGATGAATTATCTAAAAATGAATGGAAGATAGTTCAAAATATAGGATTGGGTTTATCAAATAAAGAAATTGCTAAAAAAATGTTTTTATCTGAAGGTACAGTCAGAAATTATTTAAGTTCCATTTTATCTAAATTAGATTTACGAGATCGCACGCAATTGGCTATTTGGGCTGTACAGACAGGTCAAATTGCAAAGGATTTTGATAATGATTAAGAAAGTTATAATAAGTTTTATAGCTATAGTATTTATTTATGTAGCTGTAACAAATCTATATACGAATAAAGTAGTAATACATTTAGGCATATTTGTAGGCAATTGGGAATTGCCAAATGGAAATGATTATAAAGTCATAGATGATGCTATAGCTCGTTTTGAAAAATTACATCCTAATGTAGAGATTGAATATGAAAGTGGTATTTTAAAATCTGATTATTCTTTGTGGTTAGCCAATAAAATTGTAAATGGTGAAGAACCTGATGTATTTATGATTGTAGATGAAGATTTTAATACGCTTAGTTCTTTAGGAGTTTTAAAGGATTTAACGGAAGAAATAGAAAATGATAAGAATTTTAATAAAGATGATTATTATGAGAGCACTTTAAAAGCTGGTCAATATGAGCATAAACAATATGCTTTGCCCTATGAAAGTAATCCTATGTTGATGTTTGTAAACAAGACTTTATTAGAAAAAGAAAATATACCTATACCAGAAAATGATTGGACTTTAGATGACTTTTATAATATTTGTCAACAAGTTACAAAAGATACTAATGGTGATGGGGCTATCGACCAGTATGGTTGTTATAATTTTAGTTGGTTAAATTCTATGTATAGTCATGGTATAAGATTATTCGATGAAGATGGAAAAGAATGTTTTATCGACCAAGACGAAGCTAAAGAAGCAGTTATTTTCGTAGAAAAATTAAATAAATTAAATCAAGAACATATCATTACAAAGGAAGAATTCAATACAGGTAAAGTGGCATTTGCTCCTATGTCTTTTGCGCAATATCGTACATATAAGCCATATCCTTGGAGAGTAAAAAAATTCTCTGATTTTGAATGGGATTGTATAAAAATGCCGTTGATATCATCTAATGATAAAGGAAGTGAAATTTCTTCATTATTGATGGGAATATCTTCGAGAAGTAAAAATGCTGATATAGCTTGGGAATTTTTGAAAATGCTCACTTACGAAAAAGAAACACAAAAAGATTTATATAAGTATTCACAAGGGATTTCTTCTTTAAAATCAATCAATAAATCTGAAGATATTGTATGCCTTTTAGGTAAGGATAATAAAGAAAGTCAGATAAATGTAAATCTTTTAGATGAAGTTATGAATAAAACTTTAGAACATAGTAGATTTAAAAAATATAATCAAGCTTTGAATTTAATTGATATAAAAATTAATGATATGATAAGAAATAAAAGCGATATTGATATAGGTTTATTGGAATTGCAAAAGGATATAAATAAGTATTTAAATGAATAATGAGAAATAATTTTATACTGTTTTTGATGGTAATAGTAGCTTAAAATTCTGTTTTTAGGCTACTATTTTTTATTGCTCATAATGAATGAAATAAAATTGTGACAAATGTAATGCTCATTTAGTGATTGTAGACATATGATTATTTTCGTCAATATTGATAGAATAGTTGATGTAAAGAGAATTATTAGAAAATATAAAAAATGAAGGAGCAACTACTATGAAGTATGTAATATTAGTTAGCCATGGAAAATTTGCAAATGGCTTAAATGATGCTTTATCTATGTTGGCAGGAAGCAGAGAAGATATCTTATCTGTTGGTCTTGAAAATGGAAAAAGCGTAGATGAATTTGTAGCATTATTCACTGAAAAAGTAAAAGATATTTCAACTGATGATGAAGTTATTTTACTAGGTGATATAATTGGCGGTTCACCACTTACAAATGCCACAAATGTTTTAGTTAATAAAGGAATTAAAACAGTTATTTTAGGCGGAATGAATTTACCATTAGCTTTGACAACTGTTTTGATGAAAGATACTGTTTCCTTAGACGAAATAGCAGACCAAGTTTTAGAACAGGCTCGTATGGCTATGCAAGAATTTAAAATAGTAGAAGAGTCTGAAGAAGATATTTAATTTTAGGCAATTATTTTAGGAGGTTTTTATAATGTCAGTTTCATTTATTCGTATTGATGACCGTATGATTCATGGTCAAACTTGTACTCGTTGGGCTAGAGAATATCCTTGTGATGGATTAATCGCTGTAAATGATAAAGCAGCAAAATCCGATGTATTAAAAGCAGCGTATAAAGCAGCTAGTGGTAAAAAAACTTTTGTTTGGACTGTAGAAGATTTCAAAAAGAAAGCTCAAAAAGTTTTAGATAGCGATACACGTTATTTCTTAATTACTAAAGACCCTATTGATATGAGAAAAATTTTAGTTGAACAAGGTTTTAAATGTGGTATTACAAAAGTAATCGTAGGTCCATGTAATGACCGTGAAGGTTCAACAACACTTGGAAATAATCAGTCCATTACTCAAGAAGAAGCACAAGCTTTAGAAGATATCAGTAAAGCTGGTTATAGCATTGAATTTTCTTTATTACCAGATGTTTCTATTGGTAATTGGGATAAATTCAAAGGTAAATTTGGTTTTTAATTAGATTGTATATAAGATGAATTGGAGGGAGTTTCATGGAAATAAGTTGGCTCCAAGCCATTATATTAGGGATATTTGCTTGTTTAGCTAGTATGCCTGGTATGGGTGGTACTGTAATTGGTAACTATACATTAGGTCGTCCACTCGTTGGGGGCTTAGTTTGTGGTATTGTTTTAGGTGATATTCAAAGCGGTATTTTAATTGGTACTGCAATGCAGGTTGTATACATAGCACTTGTTACTCCAGGTGGTACAGTTTCTGCTGATGTTCGTGCTGTAAGTTATATCGGTATTCCTCTTGCAATGATAGCTGTTAAATCTTTAGGTCTTGATCCAGCAAGTCCAGCAGGTATTGGTTTGGCTACTTCATTTGGTTCCATGGTAGGTACACTTGGTACAGTTTTATTCTATGGTACTGCTACTATCAACCTTGCATGGCAACATATTGGTTGGAAAGCTGTTGAAGAAGGTAATTTCCATAAATTATATTTCGTAGATATGGGGCTTCCTTGGATTTCTCATATTATATGTTCTTTCATTCCAACTGTAGTTATGTGTTTATATGGTCAAGATGCTGTAGAAGCTATTAAAACTTATTTACCAATGGACGGTATTGCAATGCAGACATTATTCACAGTAGGTGCATTACTTCCATCAGTTGGGGTTGCTATCTTATTAAAACAAGTTGTTAATGATGTTATGGATTTCATTCCATTTTTCTTAGGTTTTGCTTTAGCTGCAGGTTTAGGATTAAACTTAATCGGTGCTGCTATCGTTGGCGGTATGTTTGCAATTATCAATTATAAAATTCAAATGCTTCGCATAGAAGCTAAAAAAGCAGCAGCTAGTGGAGCAACAAGCTATGATGATGACGATGAGGAGGATATTTAAATGGAAAAGAAAATTTCTAAGAAAACACTAAATAAATCTTTTAGAAATTGGTACTATGGACATTTAACATGTTTCTCCCAAGAACATATGCAGACTTTTGGTTATTTATGTGCTATGTTGCCAATTATTGAAGAATTATATAAAACAAAAGAAGAACAGAAAAAGGCAATGCAGACATATACAGCCTTCTTTAATACAGAACCACAGGTTGGCAGTGTAGTTGTAGGTATTACTGCAAGTTTGGAAGAAGCAAAAGCTAATGGCGCAGATGATATCAATGCAGAAACAATTAATGGTCTTCGTGCAGGTCTTATGGGACCACTCGCTGGTATCGGTGATTCCTTGGTAGTAGGTACATTAATTCCAATTTTATTAGGTATTGCAATGGGGCTATCTACTGGCGGTTCACCAATCGGGGCAATCTTCTATATAATCGTTTGGAACTTACTTATTACTTGGGGTATGAGATTCTTATACTTCAAAGGTTATGAACTCGGTGGTAAAGCAATTGATTTCTTAGTTGGTGAAAGAGCTACAGCTATCCGTGAATCTATCGTAATGTTAGGTACTATCGTAATTGGTGCTGTTGCTGGTACTTGGATTAATATTAGAACAGGTTTCACTATGACTGCCGAAGGTGCAGATAAACCATTCTTAGTACTTCAAGATACATTAAATGGTGTATTCCCTAATATTTTATCAGCAGTATTTGTTATTTTCTGTTGGTATTTATTGACTAAGAGAAATATGTCACCAATTTATGTTATGCTTTTATTAGTAGTTATTGCTTTCGTTGGTGTATTAGTTGGTTTCTTCGATACAGGATTAACTTATTGATGAAAGGTGATTTTTTATGCAGAGCAAAATGAAACAAGCTTATATTGGAGAAATACAATATCAAACTAAGATGTTGAATAATTTAAAAGTTTGGCTTAGAAATATGATAATGCTTTCTTCTATATCATTAATATTGATTTTATTTGGAGATGAGATATATTCTTTCTTATCAACTGTAGGTATAGTATTAATGGTTTTAAGTGTGATAGCTTGTTTGATATTGAGCTTAGGCATAAAAAATGGACAGGATAATATTAATAAATTGATTAACTATATAGAAAAATAACAGCAATAAAAGGCTATGATGAATATAATTTTCCCCCATCTAAATATTATTCATCATAGCCTTTTTAGAGTTTAAAATGATTTTATTTTAAGTGGGTGATGATATGGATTGGAAAATTGTATTTTCAGATATTGATGGAACAGTATTGAATTCTAAACATGAATTATTAGCTAGTACAATTGAGGCTGTACAAAAATTAGCTTTAAAAAATATACCATTTGTATTGGTGTCAGCACGTATGCCTAAAGCTATGAAATTAATTCTTGATGAAATGAATGTAAAAATGCCAATGATTAGTTATGGTGGGGCTTTAGTTTTAGATGAGAAAAATCAAATTTTACATGATGATAAAATTAATAAATTAGATACGAAAGCTATTATTGATGAAATGGAACTATTATGGTCTGATGATGTAGTAATAAATTATTATAGTGATGATAATTGGTTTGTAAAAGATGAAGATAATAAAGCTGTAAAAAGAGAAGAAAATATCACTAATGTAAAAGCCTGTCAGGCTGATTTTAAAGAATTGATAAATAAAGATATATTGCCTAATAAAATATTATGTATGACAAAGGCAAATATCAGCTCAAAAATAGAAGCTGTTTTGCAAGAGAAGTTTCCACAATTAAATATAGTGCGTTCAAGTGATATTTTAATTGAAATCATGAATAAAGATGTAAGTAAAGCAAAGGGTATCGAAGTATTATTGCATCATTTGAATATGACACCTGAACAAGCCATTGCTTTTGGGGATAATTATAATGATTTAGATATGTTGAAATTTGTAGGAAGAGGAGTAGTTATGCAAAATGCTCCAGAAGAAATCAAAAAACAGATGAAATATATAACAAAGTCTAATAATGAAGATGGCATTTATGAATATCTGCAAAAACTTGATTTAGTATAAGAGGAGATGAAAAAGATGTTATGGGAGAATAGACAATCTAATTATGATAAATATCCTAAAATAAAGATAAAAGAAATAGATGAATTATCTAGTGAAGCTTATGAAGGTTATGCAGAGATTGTAAGTAAAATAAAAGCTACTGTTGAGAATTTGCATAAAGAAAAAGTGATAATAGTTTTGGATTATTATCATGGAGTAAGAGTAAAAGAATTACAAATTAATTTAATTGAAAAATTAAATCCAGTAAAAACTTTTTATGCAGAAGAAGCTAAATTACCAGAGAAAATATTATTTAAAAAATTAGCTAGAAATATAACAGATGATAGAGTTTTTGGTGTATTATCTGTGCATAAAATAAATGAATTTTATGATGAATTAAAAATTGAAGCGTTGAAAAAACAGATAGATGAAATAAAGCAAGGTTTAATTATTGTCTATGGTATAGGTGCTTCATTGATAGCTAAAGGCGATATATTAATTTATGGCGATTTAGCTAGATGGGAAATTCAACAGCGATTTAGAAGTCATGAATTAGATAATTGGGGCGTAGGCAATTATGATGAAGATATTTTGAGAAAATATAAACGAGCTTATTTTATAGAATGGCGTGTTTTAGATAGACATAAACGAGAAGTATTTGAAGAGATGGATTTTCTTATAGATACAAATAAGAAGAATAATCCGAAGATGATTACGCAAAAAGCTTTTTATACTGCCTTAGAACAAGCTGTAAATCAGCCATTTAGATTGGTGCCTTATTTTGATGAAGGTGTTTGGGGCGGTACTTGGATGGAAAAAGTATGCGATTTAAAAAGAGTGAAAAATAATTTTGCATGGTGTTTTGATGGCGTCCCTGAAGAAAATTCATTGTACTTAGATTTTAAGGGAATTGTTGTAGAAATTCCTGCAATTGATTTAGTCTTTGTTAAAGCTAAAAAATTATTAGGTGAAAAGGTATATGCTAGGTTTGGCGCTGAATTTCCTATTCGATTTGATTTTTTAGATACGATGAATGGCGGTAATTTAAGTTTGCAAGTACATCCAATAATTGATTATATTCAACAAAATTTTGGTATGCATTATACACAAGATGAAAGTTATTATATTTTAGACGCTAAAGATGATGCTTGTGTTTATTTAGGCATAAAAGAAGATGTTGATAAGAATGATTTGATATCAGCTTTAAAAGACGGGCAACAAGGAAAAGTTTTTGAGACGGATAAATATATAAATAAATTTAAAGTAAAAAAACATGACCATATTTCAATACCAGCAGGGACAATACATTGTTCAGGAAAAAATTCAATGGTACTAGAAATTAGTTCAACACCATATATCTTTACAATGAAATTATGGGATTGGGGACGAGTAGGACTTGATGGACTTCCTAGACCTGTACATTTAGAACATGGTGAAAAAGTCATTCAATATGATAGAAAAACAAAATGGGTAGAAAAGAATTTATTGCATCAAGAAAAAATCATCTCACAAACAGATGGTATTTTAGAAGAAAAAACTGGATTAAATGAATTGGAATTTATCGAAACTAGAAGACATTGGTTTGATAGAACAGTTAAGCATTATACAAATGGTTCTGTAAATGTTTTGAATTTAATTGAAGGTGAAGAAGCAATTGTAACTTCACCAGAAAATGTATTTGCTCCATTTGTTGTTCATTATGCAGAAACATTTATAATACCTGAAAACATAAAAGAATATACTATAGCACCATACGGAAAATCTAAAGGGCAAAAAATTGCAACATTAAAAGCTTATGTGCGAGTTTAATTTCCATTCGTAAATAAAAAAGCAAGGATTAAAACATCTGTTTATATCCTTGCTTTTTATTTAGGCGATTAATATATGAGCCTTATTTAATTCAGTTTTTATTAATTCCAAAGTTTCCATATTAGGAATTTCAATCGTATGATAATGAAGACCTTTTGTTATGCTCATTAAAGCAGAAGCATTTGTTTTTTCTTTTTTTGCCAAAAATAACTGAATATCTCTACGACTATTGATGAAGAGATTAACACGAATTTCACCATATAATGGGTGTTCAACGATAACATCACGGACTTTACCACCATTATCAATGATAATTTCTAATTCTGTTTGTAAATTATCATCATTATGTTGGCAAGCTATAGTGGCGAGTTGTTCTTCTTTTGCTTGGTCGTGAGGTAGTAAATATCCTCTAGGTGTAGCAAAGATATTATGACCAGAAGCTCTTAAAACGGTAATATCTCCGACAATAATCTGTCTACTGACTTTAAAGATATTGGCTAGTTCTGAGCCAGTGATTGGCGTACTAGTTTGTCTTAACGTATAAAGGATTTGTTCACGTCTTTCATCTGTATTCATATAAATCACTTTCTTTTTTATTTAATTAAATCGGCAACAGTGGCATTAACAGCTTTTATTAAATCTTGTGGTGCAAGTAAAATCTGTTCTCCTCGCACACCTGCACTGATAGCTATTTTAGGCCATTTTAAAGCTGTTTCATCAATGAATACAGGATAAGCTTTTTTTGCACCAAGTGGAGAACAACCACCACGTACATAACCCGTTAAAGGCAATAATTCTTTAAGATGTATCATTTCTACCTTTTTAAAATTAGCAACTTGAGCAAGTTTTTTTAGATGCAATTCATCATCACCAGGGATACAAGCCATGATGATATCATTTTTATCACTTCTAGCTACTAAAGTTTTAAATACAGTTTTTATATCCATATTTACATCTTTAGCAACATGGATAGCACTTAAGTCATTTAAATCTACTTTATATTCTTTTAGTTCATAATCTATCTTTAAGCGGTCTAAAATGCGAGCCGCATTAGTCTTTTTCATAATGATATCCTCCTAAAAATATTAATGAATATAGCTATTATTATAGCATTTAGAAAACTTTTTTAAAATATTTTATATTTTTTTCAAAAAAAGTGTTGACATTTATTTGAAATCGGGTTATTATATAGAAGCTGACTCACGGAGACAGCAACAAATAAGAAATGTTCTTTGAAAACTAAACAATGCACAATATGTTTTCTAACATAAACGA
>OGMW01000290.1_pt1 | contig 57151 bp, 44 predicted proteins | sample 1573281 | NCBI WGS metagenome assembly OGMW01 (sample SAMEA2581907, study PRJEB24529) | metagenome | biome: Human gut stool | place: China | collected 2011 | reverse complement strand
GCATTTAAGAAAGCAGTATCTTCTCAGCTGTTACCACAAACATGCATGAAGACTCGAAACATTCCATTGCACATTCACCTCAGGATAACTTCAATTCTATTTCTATAGGAAACATTGTGCTACAAAAGGGGTCAGAAACGCATACTCTCTTTTTTTAAGAGAGGGTATTTTACGCCCTTATAGTATACATTAGCTGTTTTTTCTCCACATATTTTTGGTATATCAAGTTTTGGGTATGTCCAGAATCTTGTGTTTGGGGAGATTTTAGTTTAGATCACAGTTAGGGAGTCAGCCGCTCCATGTTCTCTGGGAGGGAGGGTATAGTTTACCCCTGTTCATTCTTTCAATCATCCAATAAGCGCTACTCAGTCGGCTTCAAAAACCAGTCTCCAAAATTACAGGAAATTGCTGCAAAGCGGCAGACCATTGCTGCGTTGCTCTCGTCCACTCCGCTGTTATGCCTGTTATCGCCAGCTAAATCAGCTTCATGGCGGATTCTACCGACGGAAAACCACCGTAAGGCTTGATTACTTTGCGGACAGCACGATTTCAACTCTCAATGGCGTTCGTCGTATAGATGAGTTTGCGGATCCCCGGGGCATAGCTGAAAAATGGAACAATCTGATCCCATGAGCTTTCCCCTGTACGAACCGTATACCGGTATTTCTGTCCCAGCTCAGATTTCTTGATTGCTTGAAGAACCTGCTGGGCAGCTTCCTCACCAGGTACGCTGTAAATTGTTTTCAGTGCCTCGCAAACAGCTTTCTTGTCTTTCACCGGCACTGCTTTCGTTGAAGCCCGGGTCAGATACTCAATGCACTTCTGGTGGATCGCTTCAGGGAAGTAGACTTCAATTGCCTCTCTGCATACCTCTCAGACCGTCGGACACAATCATCATGGCATCTTTCATCCCCTGATTCTGCAGTTCGGCAAAAACATCTGACCAGAAAGTTGCACCTTCATTTTCTGTGGTCCATATACCCAAAACGTTCCGTATCCCTCCCAAATCCGCGCTTAGCACGATGTTGAGCGCATGGCTTTGACCGTCCCTTCATGGCGGATTTTGACGTGAAGAGCATCAATAATCATAACCGAGTAAACATCATCCAGCGGGCAACTCTGCCACTGCTGCACATCCTCGAGGACACGGTCGGTGATGGCGCTCACTAGCAAGGAATTGATTTCTGCGTGATACAGCCCCGTCAGAAGCTCTGAAATATCACGGGTGCTGGTACCAACGGCATAAAGCCTGAATACCTTCTCTTCAAGGTCAGAAAACATGCGCACGTATTTGGGAAACAAGCCTGATGTGAATCCCCTGTTGTGGTCACGGGGCATATTCACAGTGAAGGCACCATTGGTAGTCCGGACTGTTCTCTCCGAATAGTCATTACGCTTGTTTCTCGAGGAGAGATACCTCTCCAGAGGCTTATGCTGGTTCAGCACCGAAGTTGACACCATCATTCTGCTGAGCACCGCCCTAGCGTTTATCAGCAACCTGATCATCAAGGAAATGGTCTATCTCGGCTGACGTGCAAGTCTCCAGGAATCTTTTGGTCATATCCTTCAAAAAGGCTGGAAGAGCCATTTTGCTTATACTGCCTGACAAGAAGCTCTGCGAGCTGATTCATTTGCAGGTTGGTGGCCTCATCTACGTGATCAAGGTTGAGAGGCAAGGTAGCTTTACGTCTTGGCATAGTCTGCTTCCAATAGAAAGGGAGTTTCCACGACAAGAGGGAAATCCCAATTTAACAAGCAGACACAAGATTGTGGATTGTCTCTCCTGAGTCTCTAAATCAGTCCTTACAAATACATTAAGATAATGTTAGCAAGCATAGAGGAGTTACACCTACTTAAGCAAATTTATTGTTTACCTTTGACCTTTAACCAAAACTAGAGGAGAAAAACAATGAGATATATGCACCTCGTCAAAGCCCTGATTGCTATGAGTCTTGTGTTTAGCGCATTTAGCGCACAGGCTGCCCAGATGGGTGCGGATCGTCACGTTGCCCATGGTGTGAAATGCGAGTCCTGCCACGGCCCTGATAAAGCTAACCCGCAGGAACCCACCCTTGAGACCTGCACCGGCTGTCATAACCTCAAATCCGTTGTGGAAAAAACCAAAGATATGAAGCCGCATAATCCGCATACCTCACCGCACTACCAGGATCAGCTCGACTGCATCAACTGTCATGTGATGCACGGTCCGACCGTGAATTTCTGTGACCAGTGCCACTCGTTCGGCTTCAAGGTGCCGTAACCTTTTTAGTACTAAGTTTTCCCGCAATGCCCCGGTTCTGCCGGGGCATTCCTTTTCACGGTCCCGAATGACCCTTCTCTTGCATTTTCCGCATCAGGCGTAAAATAAGACTGTTCTTTCTCTTTTGGACTTTTTCGATATGACCGTTCAGACTTCATTTACCGCTTTCTCCCCCACTACCCTTCTGTTTGGCCCTGGCAGACTGGCTGACCTGGCTACGGTGGCGCTCCCCGGCACCAAGGCGCTGCTGCTCACGAGTAACGGCACGGCCATGGAGCGCACTGGCACGCTTGCTCGTGTGCGCGAACTCCTTGCCAGGCGTGAGCTCCCCTATTTTCACCTAGCCGTTGTGGAACCCAACCCGCTTGCCTCAACGGTGATGACCGTCGCTGAGACCATGAAGCGCGAAGGGTGCGATTTTCTGATCGTCCTGGGTGGCGGCTCGGTGAGGGACTGCGCGAAGGCTACCGGTATCGTTTTTGCCAACGGCGGCCATATCTGGGACTATGTCCAGCAGGGTAAAGGCGGCCGCAAGCCGATTACTGTCACGCCGGCCCCGGTCGTCGCAATTACCACAACGGCCGGTACGGGGAGCGAAGTGGACGCCGGCGGCGTGATTACCAATCCGGAAACCACGGAAAAAGTTGGAGTCGGGTACCCGAACTGCATCCCGAAGGTTGCAATTGTTGAGCCGGAACTCATGATGTCCGCGCCTGCGCACCTCACTGCGCTGCAGGGCTTTGACGCCCTCTTTCACGCTGTTGAAGGCTATGTCACTAAACGTCCCAACTGGATGAGTGACATGTATGCGCTCGAAAGCGTACGGCATATTGCGGCCGGGCTTGCCCGTGCGGTTAAAAACGGAGACGACATTGATGCGCGCAGCCATGTGGCCCTCGCCAACACGTTCTCGGGCTACGTGATGACGCTCACCCGCCTCACCAGCCAGCATGCCATGGAACACGCCATGTCCGCATTCCATCAGAAACTGCCTCACGGCGCCGGGCTGATTATGCTCTCGGTTGCGTACTTCACCCACCTGATCAACACCGGTGTCTATCCGGACCGCTTTGTCACGCTGGCCAAAGCACTCGGTCACGTCGAAGCCGTGAACCCGCATGACTTCATCAAAGCGCTTGTTGAACTGCAGCGTGCCTGCGGTGTGGATTCCCTCAAAATGAGCGACTACGGGATTACAGAGAACGAACTGCAGCAGCTCGCCCACAAGGCTCGCGAAGCCGGTGCTGCCGCTTTCGAGCAGGATGCTGTGGCGCTCACATTTGAAGATACGCTTGCAATTTATCGCGCAGCCTTCAAATAAGACATTACCCGTTTAATATAATGGCTGGAGGTAAGACTGCCTTCAGCCATTTTTGTACCTTCTTTCGGAAAAAGCTATGGCTCTCAAGAGCGCCCTTTTTGCCGCTCTCTTTATCACTGCCAGCATTCTGACAACCAGTTTCGGTGTGATGAAACTTCGTGAAGCCGTGAACTTATCGAATAACGGCATCGAGACTATCGGAGAGGTTGTAAAGATTGAAATGCGGGAGGTGACAGTCAGAAAAAATGAAGGGCAGGAAATTGAAGAGCGCTATCGCGAGATTGTGAGCTTTGTCACCAATACCGGTGAGCGCATCAGTGCTCCACTGATTGAAAAACATGAAAAAGACAAATGTGCGGCAGTCGGGGAAAAAGTTCGAATAATTTACAATCCAGAATACACTAAACTTGTAACGATAAAGGGTGATGATAGTTTAAAAATCATAGCCATTCTACTCATTATCATAGGAATTGTCTTCACGTATGCAGCAACAAGGATATTTCTATTATAAAACGCGAAAGCACCAATAAAACAACGTTACAACAATACAACGCAAATTCAATAAATAAGTATGAAAGATGTATTTTTCACATGGGGAGGAATCGGGGATAATTTAGTCTTGCTCGGCGCTGCTTATAATTATTACAAAAAACTCGAAGAAAAACCACTAATCGGAACAGATTTTCCATTTATAAAATACACTAATTATGCAAGACACGTGGAAAAGTTATCTTTAAAGAAACTAAAAACAAACTTCAAGGAAACCATGGATTGGTTGGAGGAAAATAAATACAATCCAGTATTTATTAGTGCATCAGGATTTTCTTATTTAGGACCATCCTATAAAAACAATGTCACAACTTGGCCTTCCAAACACATGATAACCAGATATTGTGAACGGATGGGCATAGATGGCATTATAGATATAGAAATACCGATCACCGTAGAAAACATAAATCCTGTGCAAAAACCCAAAATGCCATATATCTGCGTTATGTGTGGTGGCCTACAAGGCTACAAATCGATACCGGCAGAAACAGTTCAGACAGTTGTGGATTTCCTTTCAAAAGAGTTTTTAGTTATTCAACTTGGTAATGCGTTTGACTCAAAGTTAAATAACGCGATTGACTTTAGAAATTGTTCATTAATTAGCGCCTATTCTCTATTAAGAGACGCAGTCTTTTTCATTGGAGCAACAGGAGCTCTTATTCACTTAGCTAAGGCAGCAAACTGTACGTCTGTAGTACTTCAAACCACTGGAGAGCCTGAAGTTCTAACCAAGTACAACGGCAATATTATTATTAAACCGATAGATGTCTGTAATATATGTGCCAGAAACCTGCTTGACCCACTCCACCAGCCTTGTTTCAATGATTTTAAATGTATCCGGAATATTTCAGCACATCAAATTATTTCAGTTATAAAAAATAATTTTTCTTACCTAACATCAAAAAGGAAGCATGAACCGCAACATGAACTAGCCATTTCCGACAAGGCTAGTAATTTAGAAGACTACTATCACTCAGAAAAAGTACTAATTATTTAATCGAACAAATCATGAAGAAGAGATTGGCATATTTTTTAGCCTGCCCAGACAATCTTGCATTCACAGCAGGGAATATTGCAATTGCGTTAAATAAGCATTCAAAAAATAAAGAATTCGATATTGTTATATACAATGATGGATTTCAAGATAATAACAAAATTGCATTATCTAAAATCGAAAACGTTATTTTGAGAAAATGTTATAACAGACATACATTTACATCATTTTCGTTATCAAAACACCATACCCTCTGTTCTAGAGATGACTGGGAAACCACCGAATTCATTTCTTTCTCTATTTTTGAAATATTTAATCTTCTTAAAGAATATGAAACAGTGATCTGGCTGAGTATAGATATGTCCATACAAGCTGACATTTCCGAATTGGAAAATTATGGCCCTTTAGGAATGCCCAAAGACTTGAAAGGAAATAGCTTCTTTACTGTTGGAGATAATTTTTCTTCACCAATTCCGGGCTATAACATGAACTTACCAAGTGATAGTACCGCATGCATTGTTGTAAATGACAGGCTAGAAAACTATGACAAACTCGCCAAATACTGCTACGACACTGCTATTAAATACGCAGGACAATTAAAAAATATTGATCAAGCTGTATTTCAATTGATGTTGCAGGATTTTAATTTCGTGCCAAAACAAATACCCTGGAACGACTATTGTTGCCACGCCAGCCATGAGCTGGCAGCGATCGCTAAAATGGTGCATTTCGGAAGCGAGCAAAAGATATGGAACAACGAATCTTACCTAAGATGTTTCCCTGAATGGTTTCGCGTACATCTGGAATGGTTATCGCTCGGCGGAATGGACTTCGACAGATCCGGTTATTCACTGAAATCTATTTGGTATGATACTTACGGAATGGGTAAACCTCCAGAAAGAAGTTTACCACCTGAAAACTTCAAAACTCGGTTCACTCTCTTTCAAATACCAATTTTTGTAATGACCGAGAGAAAAGATGATTTTTCTCTTAAGGTTTTTGGAGTATCTCTTTCCAAAAAATCTAATTCTATAGAAAAAACACATAAAAATCTTATGACAAAGTTTCAATTTACCTCCAAACATGAACAAAATGGTAAAGTGAGCTTTTATCTCTTTGGAATTAAACTTTGCTCCTTACATAAGTATAAGGTTCATGATTAACTATTCAAGTAAATATCATTTTTTTGTTTTATTAAAAAATAGCACACATTGTACAATGTTTTACTTCTTTATCTACATGTCCCACCAGCTGACATATATTTGTGTGAAATCCACTGCTATCTTTGCCTAGAAATATTAGGTGGCAACCTGTCTAGCCTGTCAATGCAAGAACCTCACTATTCTTGCTGCTGTTGATAGTCGGTAAAGCTTTTCACTACTATAGCGTTACCTATTGCTTATCCACAAGCGCAGCCAGGCGTGAGCTCCCTTATTTTCACCTGGCTGTTGTGGACCCCAACCCGCTTGCCTCAACGGTGATGACCGTCGCTGAGACCATGAAGCGTGAAGGGTGCGATTTTCTGATCGTCCTGGGTGGCGGCTCGGTGAGGGACTGCGCGAAGGCTACCGGTATCGTTTTTGCCAACGGCGGCCATATCTGGGACTATGTCCAGCAGGGTAAAGGCGGCCGCAAGCCGATTACTGTCACGCCGGCCCCGGTCGTCGCAATTACCACAACGGCCGGTACGGGGAGCGAAGTGGACGCCGGCGGCGTGATTACCAATCCGGAAACCACGGAAAAAGTTGGAGTCGGGTACCCGAACTGCATCCCGAAGGTTGCAATTGTTGAGCCGGAACTCATGATGTCCGCGCCTGCGCACCTCACTGCGCTGCAGGGCTTTGACGCCCTCTTTCACGCTGTTGAAGGCTATGTCACTAAACGTCCCAACTGGATGAGTGACATGTATGCGCTCGAAAGCGTACGGCATATTGCGGCCGGGCTTGCCCGTGCGGTTAAAAACGGAGACGACATTGATGCGCGCAGCCATGTGGCCCTCGCCAACACGTTCTCGGGCTACGTGATGACGCTCACCCGCCTCACCAGCCAGCATGCCATGGAACACGCCATGTCCGCATTCCATCAGAAACTGCCTCACGGCGCCGGGCTGATTATGCTCTCGGTTGCGTACTTCACCCACCTGATCAACACCGGTGTCAATCCGGACCGCTTTGTCCCGCTGGCCAAAGCACTGGGTCACGCAGAAGCTGTGAACCCGCATGACTTCATCAAAACGCTTGTTGAACTGCAGCGTGCCTGTGGCGTGGACTCCCTTAAAATGAGCGACTACGGGATTACAGAGAACGAACGGCAACAGCTCGCCCACAAGGCGCGTGAAGCCGGTGCTGCTGCTTTCGAGCAGGATGCTGTGGCGCTCACATTTGAAGTTACGCTTGCAATTTATCGTGCGGCCTTCAAATAAGTCATTACCCGTTTAATATAATGGCTGGAGGTGAGACTGCCTTCAGCCATTTTTGTACCTTCTTTCGGAAAAAGCCATGGATCTGAAAACCGCCCTTTTTGCCGCCCTCTTTATCACTGCAGGGGTTCTGACAACCATTTTCGGTGTGATGAAACTTCGTGAAGCCGTTAACTTATCGAGCAACGGCATCGAGACTATCGGAGAGGTTGTGAAGATTGAAGTGCGGGAGGTGACAGTCAGAAAAAATGAGGGGCAGGAAATCGAAGAGCGCTATCGCGAGATTGTGAGCTTTGTCACCAATACCGGTGAACGCATCAGTGCCCCGCTGATTGAAAAACATGAAAAAGACAAATGTGCGGCGGTCGGAGAAAAGCTCAGCATTATCTATAACCCTGAGAATCCTTCCCTGATTATGGTAAGCGGTGACAGAAGTCTGAAGATTATTGGAATTCTCCTGATTCTGACCGGAATCGCTTTTTCCTGCATTTCAATAAAAATTTTTCTTAAACCTTAAATAAAAAGACCCGGAAGTCCGGGTCTTTTAAGTTTTTACTTCTTTAGCAAGCTTCTGAGAATATCGGTCATCTGCTTTTTGAGCGAAATAAACATCAGTTCATAATCACGATGAGCGCCGCCCAGCGGTTCCGTAATAATCTTGTCTACAAGCCCCAGAGATTTTAGTTTTTCCGCCGTCAGACAGAGTGCCTCAGCCGCCTTCGGCGCTTCCGTCGCAGACTTCCACAGAATCGAGGCGCAGCCTTCAGGACTGATCACGGAATACGTCGCGTACTGCAGCATGAGCGTTTTGTCAGCCACACCGATCGCAAGCGCACCGCCCGAGCCCCCTTCCCCGATGATGCAGGAAATAACCGGCACCTTCAGCGAAGACATACGGTAGATGTTGTGGCCAATCGCCTCCGACTGTCCACGCTCTTCCGCATCAATGCCGGGATATGCCCCAGGGGTATCGATAAGCGTAATGATCGGCAGACCGAACTTTTCCGCGAGTTCCATCAGGCGCAGTGCTTTACGGTAACCTTCGGGGCGGGCCATACCGAAATTGCGTTCCGTGCGCTCCTTGAGCGTACGCCCCTTCTGATTGCCGATCACCATCACATTGATGTCGGCAAGGCGCGCAATACCACCCACAATAGCCTTGTCGTCGGCATAGGCACGATCACCATGGAGCTCGTGGAAATCCGTAAACACATTGTGGATATAGTCAAGGGCGTACGGACGGTTCGGGTGACGCGCCACCTGGGAGATCTGCCAGGGCGTCAGGCTGTCATAAACTTTGGAAATGAGCTGGGTGAGTTTTTTCTGCAGCTGGTCAATTTCAGCATTAAGCGACACAGCCTGCTTCTTGTCCGTTGCATTTTCATTTAAGTCACGCAGCTCGGCAATTTTATTTTCCAGCGCTTCAATGTCATGCTCGAAATCGAGGTAGACGGGTTTCATTTGTCAGATTCCTTTATTCTTTTTTAGAGTCGACGCCACGTCGTACCTGCGGGCGTATCCAGCAGTTCAATCCCTTCGGCGGTAAGCTGGTTGCGGATTTCATCGGCTCGGGCAAAATTTCTGGCCTTTTTGGCAGCCGTACGTTCGGCTACAAGCGCATTAATGCGTTCCACATCCTCTTTGCCGGCCGCACCCTGCAGGAAATCTCCGGGCTTTTTGCCAAGAATATTCAAGACAGCACCAAGCCCCCTGAGCTGACGCGCGAGTACCGGACTGTGCGTGCGGTTAAGCTCCGTAGCGAGCTCAAACATGACTGCAACGGCTTGTGGCGTATTGAAATCGTCGTCCATTGCGGCTTTAAACTTCGCCGCAAAGTCTTCAGACCAGTCAAGCGCTTCTCCGTCAGGCTCAACCCCTTCGAGCGCACCGTAAAGACGCACAAGCCCCTTCTGCGCTTCTTCGATCAGCACAGGCGAGAAGGAAATGGGAGAACGGTAGTGGCTGCGGAGCAGGAAAAAGCGCAGAACTTCAGCGCCGTTACCTTCCCCGTAGGTGGCATTGGTGTCCTTTAAGGCATCACGGATCGTCCAGAAGTTGCCGAGCGACTTCGACATCTTTTCCTCGTGACCGTCCTTGTCGCGCACACGCAGCGGGCCCGAGTGCATCCACACGTTGGCAAAGGTTTTACCGGTGGCGCCTTCACTCTGGGCGATTTCATTTTCGTGGTGCGGGAAAATCAGATCAGGACCGCCACCGTGAATATCGAACGTGTCCCCGAGGAGTTTCGTCGACATCGCCGAGCATTCAATGTGCCAGCCCGGACGCCCCTTGCCCCACTTGGAGTCCCACTGCGGTTCGCCGGGTTTTGCACTCTTCCAAAGCACAAAGTCAAGAGGATCACGCTTGCCGGTATTCACATCAACGCGCGCACCACTCTGCAGATCGTCGAGCGACTTGCCGGAAAGTTTCCCGTACTGCGGGAATTTGCGCACCGCAAAGTCCACATCACCATCGCTACCCTGATAAGCGAGCCCTCTGGCCTCAAGGCGCTCCACGAGATTGAGCATCTCCGGAATAAATTCAGTCGCCCGTGGCTCCATCGTCGGTGCCAGGCAGCCAAGCGCCTTCATGTCTTCCTGCATGGCCCTGGTAAATTCTTCTGTGAGCGACTCAATCGTCACATTGCGCTCCGCCGCACGGCGGATAATCTTGTCATCAACGTCGGTAACGTTGCGCACAAACGTCACTTTAAGGCCGCTTGCCTCCATCCAGCGGCGGATCACATCGAACGCCACAAAGGTACGACCATGTCCGATATGGCAGTAGTCATACACCGTCACACCACACACGTACATTCTGACGTGTCCGGGCTCAATAGGCGTGAACTCTTTCTGCTCTCCGGATAGTGACGAATAAATTGAAAGCGCCATTACTCAACCTCACCTCTGAAAATTCAACGTTAAATACTGTGAACTGAATGCTCTTTGCGGCAGATCTCCTCTGCCCGTCCGACCTCTCAAGCACATTTGGTTACGCAATCACAGCGCCTGTGCCCTCGAGGTTTTCTCGTTAGGATACAATTCCACATGTGGCTCAAGTATACCTAAGCCCATACTTGTTGTCTGTCATTTTGCCTGAACACCCCACTAAAGGGGGCTTTACTTTGTTTTGAATTAAGAATGGCCAAGATCTCATTTGCTCACTGCCGACAGTCACTTTTTCTCATCAGTACGCTCCTGTGTGCCTCCGCCGCAGGTGCCGCCCCCACCGAAAGTGCGGTGAACCCGGTGGCCGCCGCTCCTGTTGCCTCCCCGCTATCCGCTCCTGCTGCCGACCCGCTTCTTCAGGGGCTCAAACCCTCGGATATTGTTCCCCGAGTGGAATCGCTTCTCGAGGCAAGGCAATACTCTCAGGCTCTGGCAACCGCTGATGCAGGGATTGCCCAGAATGCCCAGAATCTGCAACTGCGCTTTCTGCGTACTGTGGCGCTCCAGCAGCTCGATCGGGAAGACGATGCCATTCGTGAGCTCAAGAGCATGACCGCAGATTTTCCGGAAGTCCCTGAGCCCTACAACAACCTCGCTGTCATTCTCGCCCAGCGCGGTGAACTCGATGAGGCAGAGCGTCTCCTTGAGAAGGTGATTTCCATTGCCCCGAAGTTTGCTGTTGCCCGGAAAAATCTCGGCGACGTGTACCTCACCCGTGCGCTGAACAATTACGAAGCTGCTGCTCCCGGCATTAAATTCAACCACGAATTCACCGAGCGCCTGCATACTCTGCAGACCTGGTTCGGCCATGAAACCCCGTCAAAGACTGCAACAGAATCAAACAACTCCCGTCAGTAAATATCTGCAAAATAGAAAAACTGCTTAAATCAAGAGAATCGCTATGAATTACCGTTCCCGCCTTATCGCTCCGATTGTCGCCCTTGCCGGCACCGTTCTGCTCACGCAGACAGTGCACGCCGCACAGACACCGCGTGTTGAACTCACCACCACTGAAGGCAAAATTGTGGTCCAGCTCGAACCCTCCCGCGCACCGCAGACGGTGAAGAACTTCCTCACCTATGTGAACGAAGGTTTCTACAAGGGCACGATCTTCCACCGTGTCATCGGCACGTTCATGATTCAGGGCGGGGGCTTCACCGAAGATATGGTCCAGAAGGAAACGCACAGCCCTATTCCGCTTGAATCCCGCAACGGTCTCTCCAACGACAAATACACCATTGCCATGGCCCGCACGAGCTACCCGCACTCAGCCACAAGCCAGTTCTTCATCAACGTGGCGGACAATTTCTTCCTCAACGCTGATCGAGCACAGGATGGTCAGGGTTACGCCGTATTCGGTCAGGTTGTTGACGGCACCGATACTGTGGATAAGATTGCCGGCGTTCAGACCACCGTCAAAAACAATATGAGTGATGTGCCTGTGAAGCCGGTGGTCATTCTCGACGCGAAGGTGCTCCCGTAAAGAGGGCTGTCAGCAAGAAACTCAAAATTGTGCAACAATGTCTGCGCTAGAGAGCGGGCACGAAATGAGATCTGACCCGGTTCAGGTTCGTTTCCGGTCCGCTATTGATAACGATTCGAAGGAAATCATATGATTCGCTTTACGACAAACAAAGGTATTATCGATATTGAACTCGACCACGAACACGCCCCGAAAACCAGCGCCAATTTTGAGCGCTACGTCAAGGAAGGTTTCTATGACGGTGTGATTTTCCACCGCGTGATCAAGGACTTCATGATTCAGGGCGGCGGTTTCCTTCCCGGTCTCGAACAGAAACCTGCTCACGAACCGATCGAAAACGAAGCAGATAACGGTCTGAAGAACGACTGCTATACCATTGCTATGGCTCGCACGAGCGATCCGCACTCCGCCAGCAGCCAGTTCTTCATTAACGTCAAAGATAACAACTTCCTCAACCACACCGCCCCCACTCCTCAGGGCTGGGGCTACGCGGTTTTCGGTCGAGTTGTGGCCGGCCAGGACGTTGTTGATGCCATCAGCCATGTCCGCACGACAACGCGCGGCTGGTACGGCGACGTACCTGTCGAAGATATCGTGATTGAAAAAGCCGAAATCATCGACGGCGAATAAGTCTGATTTCGCACTGCCCTGCACCACAATGTCGCGTTGTGGTGCAGCGTGTTTTTAGCGCCGGTCATCCGATGGAGTTTCTCCCTCAATGGCACCGGTGCTCCTCCAGAATAGAAGTTACCTCTCGCCGGGCTTAAGCGCGTTACGCAAACATTTCCTTAAACAGGAATCGGTAATATGTCAGACATTCAAATTCCAGCCCTTTCCGCACTCACACACGTCCCAGCACTCTCCAACCCCATCATCATTGCAGATCTGCATCTTGATGTTCACCGTCCCAAAACCATTATGGGGTTTCTGCGTTTTATGAAAAACGTTGCCCGCCGTCATGCGGAACTCGTGATTCTGGGGGATCTGTTTGACAACTGGGTGGGTGACGATGCAAACAATGCCGATGATCTGGTGGCGGCGGAGCTAAAACTTCATACATCAACCGGCCGTCGTGTTCTCATCATGCGTGGTGAGTCTGACATTCTGCTCGGTGCGTCATTTGCTCAGAAGTGCGGTGCCGAACTGATTGAAAATCCGATCGTCATTGAAGTGGGTGATCAGCCGGTACTCTTTGGGCACGGCGACCTGTGGTGTGTCGGGAATCAGCAGCTGCAGCTGATGCACCGCAAAATGCGGGAACCCGACTGGCAGCGTGAAATTCTGCGCCACGATCCGGAATCGCGCCGGGAAATCATTGCCAATCTTGCTGAAGCCTGCCGACAAGAAGCTGAAAACACCGGTTACGTAACAGATGCCGAAGAGCATATCAGTGACCGGGCGATTGCCGAAGCTGCCCGTGCCGCTGCTGTGAACGTCGTGATTCACGGGCATACCCACCAGCCTGGCGCTCGTCTTAACGGCCTTATTGACCGCTGGACCGTCCCTCACTGGGATCTCGATGACGGCCGTGAAGGCTCAGCAAAGAGCGGTTATATCGTATTTAAAAACGGCCGGCCGCAGATCCAGATGATGTAATTTTTCGGACGCCCTCTGGTGTTAATCTAACCAAAAACCAAAGCCTGATGCTAGGATTGAGCATTAGGCTTTATTTTTTAAGATTTCCAAACTGCTGCTTTTTCTGTGAGGGCCTGCATTTGAAGAACCCGTCGCTCCTTAATTTATCTCTGAAAGTCCTGTTGTCCGTAATTTATATTACCGGCGTACTGGCCAGCTTCGCCTATGCGGTTGCACGGTTCACTGTCAAGACCTTCGGCGACCTTCCAATCTCTCAGGTGCTGTTTCACCTCAATGCCGGCGGTGCGGCAGAGGCCATCAACGAGGAAATCGCCTCTCAGCTCTGGAAGTGCGGCGGTATTTTTGCCGCCCTGTTCATCATTCTCAGCCTGCTCTTTGCCTCTGCTGTAAGTCCCCGGTTCAGACACGGTATCGCAAACGTCCGCTGGATTCGCACAGTTCTTAAAGTTCTCAGTGACTGGCGTGTCATTTTTCTGATTGTCGCCGTTGTTATTACCGCCGTAACGACACATTATGTAGAGAAGAAATTTCACGTCTCCACCTACTTTACCCGTCAGTACTCGGACTGGTTCGAGCAGCACTATGCAGTGCTTGATCCCACACAGTTTGTCTTTGCCGAGAATAAAAAACGTAATTTACTGGTGATCTTTCTGGAATCAATGGAAGTAAGCTACCGGGAAGACAAGGTATTCGGGGAGAACCTTATCCCTGAACTTGAATCGCTGGAGAAGGAAGGCGGGATGCTTCGCGGGTATCACCGCACCCCAGGTGGCTTTTTCACACTTGACGGACTATCTGCCATGCTGCTGGGTGTACCGGTTATCGCTCAGGACTTCAATATCCATAACATTAAAAATCAGACTGTTCTTTCCGGGGCTCCTTCAATCTTTAATCTGCTTCAAAAGGCAGGCTATGTCACCGCAAACTTTAGTGGCGTGAGTCAGGAGTTCACCTCAAAACGGCTCTATTTTGCAAAGCACGGTGTTGAACAGGGCTACTTTAAAGAAGACTGGCTTAAAAGCGGATATGAACTCAATGCCTCCACACAGGGCACCTGGGACTTTAACGATCAGTTCTTGTGGGAGCGCCTGAAAGAATGGCTTGATAAGGCCGGAAAGAGCGGAAAACCCTTTGCAGCCGTCTTTGAGACCGTTGATACACACCAGCCAAACGGTTGGGTGCCCGATGATGCCCGTAAGTTCAATGACCTGCGGGACGCCATCAGACTATCCTCCAAAATGACTCTGGAGTTTATTGACTGGGCAAAACGACAGAGCTGGTACAAAGACACTGTTATCCTCATCGCGGGCGACCATCCCTGGCAGGATGCGCCAACAAGTCCCTTTACCAAACTCGCAAAATCAGGGTCAACCCGTGAAATCTACAACGTGTTTCTGAATTCGCCCTATCTGCCGGCAGGAAAAGTTCTTCAGCCCGCCGCCGGCTATACCCCCATGGATGTGGCACCGACAATTCTGGCCAGTCTGGGGATTGCGTTCACCTCGACGATGCCGGACAGGTCTGTATCCCATAGCCGCCTGGGTCTTGGCACTAACCTGCTCTCAGGTGAGCCAACCCTGTTCAGTACTGTGGGAATGAAACCCTATGAGGAAGAGCTGCTCAATAAGCGCAGTAAGCTTTATGAGAAGCTCTTCTGGTGATAAATCGTTCGGATAAAATAGCTTATCCTTGTTCTTCTCATGCTTGGAAATAAAAGCAGTAACTAGGTAGGAAGATAGTTACACCTCTAACGGAATACTGCAACGTTATGCATGCTGATATTTGACTGGTATAGGATAATTTTATCCTTTCATATCTTTTGTTTTCCACTCAAAATCGTTTTCACTTGAAAACTTTCAGTGCACGTTCAAAAAGAAGTTAAAACTTAACCACGAAGCCTTTTCCGGATGATATGCATATCTCTCCCAATAATTTTATCTCTGAATAAATCACCAAATATATCTCGACACCTATAGAGGTAATCAAAAAAGTTCCCTTTTAGATCTTTATCAAACTTGATATTAAATTTTGCAATCGCATACCTTTTCGATCCTTTGTGGGATCGGGTTGTGTAAAGATTTTTACAACTTATTCTATTCCCTTTTTTAGTTACTCCATGATTTCTCAGGATAGTTTTGCATTTTCTATCAAGTCTATTGTAATATTTGCTTATTGTTTTATCTCTCAGCCTAACAACATTTCCATCAAAAGCAAAACCTAAAAATTCTATAGTATCCTTACCGTTTGCTACTGAACCAGTAAAATCACTCGTACAATTAATAACCTTTCCTTCAGAAACTGCAAATACCTTAGTTTTCTCAGCTTTTAGCACAAGATCTGGAACGCTATTCAGTATATTTCTGATCACAGAGTGATGTTCAGAAAAGTCAGCCTTCCTCCCTGGAATTATAATGATAAAGTCATCACTATATCTCATATACAATCCAGATTTAGAACTGACATAATCGTATATTTGTTTATCAGCCTCTAGCATGTATATGTTTGCTAGCACTGAACTGATAGGCGACCCTTGAGGAACGCCACGACTACAATTGGGGTTAGGATGAATTTTACCGTTCTGCTGTCTGTAGTGCATCAGCGAAACAGCCTTAGGTGGATTGTTCGAGTTAAACTCTCGTCTCCCCTGTTTTGAATTTTCGAGTCCTCTCAGCTTTAATAAATCTTCAAGTTCTACATAAGAAAAGCGTGTGATATTTTTAAAGACAGCATAATAATCGTCCGGCAACTTATCAACCGTCAATAAATCGCACAACCTTTCCTTAAGGTATTGATGATTCAAATTATCAAAAAAATCTGTAAAATCCCCTATCATCACACAACAGGGAGAATTATTTATGATAAAGCGTATAGCCTCTGCCGCAAAATCTATATTGCACTTACTTAAATTTGTTCTATATGCAACGACAGAGGAGTTTAAATCATCTTGCTTAACTCTAGTATTATATTTTTCATTAAGCAAATATGAGTAGTAGCTATAAATCAAGGAATCTATATGAGCCGCATAATACACATGTCGCTGTTTAGGCGGCATCTTTTTGCCTTTTTTAACTTTTCTTGTTTCAATTATATGATGGATGAATGGATAAAAACCATGCCTTTTTATCTGTTCCGGCGAAATTATATAGCTAAAACAATTGTCTAGTGTAACTCTCAAATCAAAGTGAGAGTAGTTCTTCGGTGTTTTAGCCAATTGCTTTAACTTCCACTCATCAAGATTCACAGTAGCTCCAAATATGGCAATACCCGCCAGCATGGAGAATAGCATTCCTTAGCTGACGGGTATACGGTTAAACGTGGCAAGAATGCCAGCTATTCAAATTAAAATTGATTATTCCAATACAATAGGACAAAGCCTGATGGACTGCATGATCTTCGCAATAGCAATAGCAATAGCAAAGTCTCGCAAGAGTAGACTGTCAATTCTCAGAATGAGCACTAGACTCATGGCTGAAGAAATAGCTATACTCTTGACACAAATTCATCTCCTCTAAGCCGAATGCTTAGAGCCTTATTATTTTATATCTTTCCCCTCAGTATGTCAAATTTTTCTATTTAGAACGCAAACATGCGCTGTGGTACTTAATAATCACGCAGTCTTATGAAGAAAGCTGTACTATTAATCACCAAACAATTTCATGAGCAGCTAATATTATTGTTCAATCCAAATCCCAGTTAAATTCTAGACCAATCCGTTACATTGATCAATATTTCTGGCGAAGAACTTTCCAATCATCATACAAACTTCTTATTGCGATATTGTATCGCAATATCTCTTTATTAGCCTTTTGAAACGGATCATCTTCTGCCGTGCCAATGTGATCCTTGACCCTTTCTTTTTCTTTAATCAATAACTCTATATTATTCTCAATATATTCAACAAAATCTTCTTTTTCAGAATTATTATCAAAGATAATAAATATTTTATTTAACTCAGGGTATTCTTTTTCGAAATCACTATAACCTCCAATATATTTTTCTCTAATAAACCGCGAAAAATTATATCTGAGGCTATCTTTAATATAATAACGAAATTCAGTTATAGCGTTTAATCCTTGTGTAATAACCCCCTTTTCAGCCAGAACAATCAGTACCCTTCCTGAATCTAAACAAGCTAAAGTATACTTTTCCAATTTCGTTCCATTATATTTTAATTCAGCTTCATACAAATAGGTTTCTTGGTTATTTACAGCATAGGAATAATACTCATATCTTCTTTTATTTTCCAGACCAATATCATCCTCAAAATCAGAGATCTGAATAACACAATCTGTGTCGATCAGATGATGCATTTCATTTGAATACTCTGACCAATTGTCAACATCCAGAAGGAGTGAGGAAAAATAGTTAAGTTTAGGCTTCAAGAGACCAAATCTTTTTTTCCATAAAGACTCAATGGTACTTAAGTTAGCATTACCATTGTTAGCTGTATTCACATCTCTAACTCTCGCATATATGCAGCCAGGTTGCATATTTCCGTAGCGTTCAGTAAGATATAAAGGTGTTCTATCGGTATTGTATATTGTCAATACATCAACTTCTTTTCCATCAATTTTAAATGTATCCACTGAAATATTAGGCCTTTCATCAGCGAACTTTAGTTTATTCAATAGATCAATAACCTTAGCTTGCTCATACCTTTTACCAGTTACGCCAATAACTTCAAAATAATCATTAACACCAAAGATGAGATAACAGTCTCTATCATGCACTGTATTGCAAAAACAAATGATGTCCTTTGCAAGATCCTCCGACCTTTTATGCCATTCTTGTTTTAAATCAAAAAATTCATTTTCCTTTTTAGATTCAAGAATCTTTATGAGATCATCTTTATTCATTTACGACACCATTGAATTATCTAGTAGGATATGTTTTTTTAGTTTAGCATCTTTCTGTTCTAGTGCGTTTGCTGTAAATCTATACCGATCCCATATACATGTGATCACCTTGCTGATCTACTTCAGATCAGATTCCTAGTCCATCCTTTCGAACTAGATACAGCTGATTTAGTCTCCTGGCTGTCCAGTTATTAACCTCTGAGAGGAAGTCTTTAGTTTAGTTCCAAAACATACCTCAGTCGCTAATCTGCTGCAAAAGGCAGACTATCTCACCGCAAACGTTGGCGGTGTGAGACAAGTGATCACGGCAAAACGACTCTATTTCGCAAAACACGACATCGGCAGGACTACTTTAAAGAGAACATACTTGAAAGCGGTTTTTAATTCAACGCCTCCACACAGTGCACATGGCTACCAGATCCTGTTAGAACGCCTGAAAGATATGCTTTCGAAGACCAGAAGTAGTGGTAACCCCTCTTCTGCAGTTGTCAAGGTGCATAATGCCGTGCCCCCTTAGCGGGCAAGGTTCGCAAACAGAAAAAAAGCGTCGGATCCGGCAGACATTCTGTCTGAGATCCGACGCCAACATCAGGTTTTCTCTTTTTATCTCTTCTCTGGGCCTCTTCCTCACACACCCGGCCACGCGCTCCACGGACTTCTCAGCAGCGAGATCACCAGCGCAAACATAATCACTGCCACAATCGAATCAAAGATCTTCCACGAGCGTGCGCTCTTCATGTAGGGGGAAAGAAACCGCGCCCCGAAACCGAGCGCAGAAAACCAGGCGATGCTCGCCATCGCCGCACCAAGACCGAAAATTCCGGCCCGCTCCTGATACTGACTCGAGATGCTGCCAAGGAGCACCACCGTATCGAGGTAGACATGCGGATTGAGGAACGTAAAGGCCAGACACATCGCGAGAACCCGCTGCCAGGACTGAGGCGACTCAAAAACACCGGTCACAAGGCCGTGCGAGGCCGTGGCAAAGACGCGCTTTAGGGCAAGATAGCCGTAATACGAGAGAAACAGCACGCCAAGCCACGTGGCGGCAAAAAGCAGCAGCGGGCGACTCGAAATAAAGCCGCCCACGCCGGCCACACCAAGCGTAATACAGATAATGTCGCCGGCGGCGCAAAGCGCCACCACCATCGGCACAAACTCCCGACGCACCCCCTGGCGCAGCACAAACGCATTCTGCGCACCAATTGCGACAATCAGTCCGGCACTGAGAAAGAAACCTGAGATAAACGCATCAAACATCTTCCGGTTCACACCACTAAAAGTTTTCAAAGGTGTGTAAGTTTATCGCAGTCAGACTCCCAGTGCATACCTCTGATCATTTGCCCTGGTAAGCCTTCTTGACGTCGTCAATAAATACGCCGAGCGCCTCAATCGCTTCGGGAATCCCGCCCATGGCTCTGAGCTCGGCACGACACTCCATCAGCTTGTCGTAGACGAGTTTCTTTCCGAGAATCATATCCTCTTCCTGAGAGGCTGACCCGGTAAAGGGACACGCTCTGTCAGAGCGCTCACTCTCCGAGCTGATCGCCTCTTTTATCGCCGCAATCTCCGCCTCACGGGCGCCTCTCTGAACTTTGAAGACCGAACGGGACTCGCCGCCGTCCGCATTCTCGCTAAAGCGGAACTCGCCAAACCCCGAGATCGTGAAGCTGTGGATTTTCCTCAGATGCACGTCGCCGCTCTCCTCTTCAACGAGCGTTTCACTCACCTTGTGCGTCAGACCGCCGGAAATGAGACTGAGCAGCCGGATCACACTGGTGAGAGAAATTCTGGTGAACAGGCGGGCAGTGCCTTTAACGAGCGCTGTATCGGGAAGCGGTCTGCCGGGAGGATATGCGGCCACGGCGTTTCCAAGCCGGTCTAAGCTCTGGAAAGCCTCCAGAATGCGGAAATAAATGTTCGCTTCAGTGCTTACCACTTCGAGCGGGCGGTTTGTGCTGCCCGCACCGCCGGTGCCGGCGGGAATGACGGTGGGAAGATTGACGGCAGAGTTCTCTGCAGCGCCGGTTTCGGTCTCTGGTCTGTTTCTGGTTGCTGCGGTCATTTTAACCTTCAAAAGAGTGATGCTTTTGAAGGTCGGGACTCATCTATCTCAGGCTTTTAAAAGCATGTTCAATTGAAAAAATCCTTCTTCTCCTGGTATAAACGGAGAGCATGAGGGGCTCGCATTTTCAGCACAATTACTAACTCTTCGTCCGAAAGAATTCTTCAGACGAAATATTCGTACCGAAAAAATGCGTTAACACTCTAACACTAAATATTTCAAAATAAAATAAAGGTAAACCCTAATAGCGAAAATGCCTTTTCCGTGGCATTTTTCTGCACCATAGCGATCCGCTCTACCGGCAGTGCGTATTTCCGTTTGAAACGCTGTGAAATTTCGCCCGGCACAGGGCATTTGCCAAACGTCCTCCGCCTGCCTCTCTCTGGCGCACGCTGACAGCAGTCTGCAAAAGGGCTCTGAATGCGGGCCTCAGAAAGAGGCCGAAAAACCACACCGCCACTTTCCTGTCAGTATCCTCAGGACCACTGTCTTCCCCTTTCCCGCGCTTCTCGGGCAGCCCGTCGTTTTCCTCCGTCTGAGATCTTTTTGTTTTTTTCCGGCTGTCTCTTTGCCGGACTGCGTTTTAAAACCGCTTCAAAACCGCCTTTTTTTCGACTGACTTTGTAACACTGTGTAAAATTTTCGCACTCGAAATCCCTCTGAAAAGGGGGCAGAATTTCCTCAAAATTTCCTCAAAATGTCCTCCTCTCCGGCGCCATCCGGTGCTCTTTTTTTTCCAGGACATGACGAGCGCTGCGCGCGTTATTCCCGAGAGGATTTCTCCCTGTTTTTTTTCCAGGCCTTGAGCCGGAAACGCCCGCCAGTCAGGGGCCTCAAGCGGCGCCTGCAGGCGTGGCCGAGGGCTTAAGCTTTGCGTTTTTTTTATCCCGCTCGAGAAATAAATCCCCCCTTTTCCGCTTTTTTACAGTTTCTCTGACGCTGCGCTCTGCAATTTTCAACGCTCAGCCCGCCGGCAAACCGCATCGGACGGAAATCCGTTTTGCACTCCTGCCTGAATCCACACCGATTGAGCGCTCCATTGATTTTGAGAATTCGCTCAATAACGCCTTAGCCCGGACATTTGGTCCCATCACCCCGTTTTTGCGCCGTTATTTTCCGTTTAAAAGCGCGTAAAACAACAGTGACCACCTCTCCGGGCTTAGTTATGCTACCCCCGGTTATACCCTTTCGCTTTTCCTGTCGCTATTCCTTTCGTTTTTCGCCGTCACGGCCGCCCAAGGCTCCTTTTTCCACCTCCCTCCGGGAGTCGCCTGTAAAAGGCCTCTATCCCCGGAAGCCCCAACGCTCACCGGTTGCGTCTGAAAAACTGTACCAGTCGATTGCGCTCGGCGGCGCACTTTACCCGCTATGTTGCCGCTCCTTTGGCCTCCCCCGCTCTGAAAAAGCGGGAGACCTCTCTTTTTGTGCTTAATTAATCCGATTTTTTATCCGCTGCTGGCGTTAATTTTCAGGTTTAATCAGTTTATTCATGTAATTTTATTTTTTCTTTTCCTCTGTTTCGCACTTTCTTTTTTCGCTTTTTAGTGGTTTTTCTTTTCTGTCTTTTCCTGATTTTCTTATTTTCGCCTGACGCTTTATCCCTCTTTCTGAGGCTGCCTTATCGGGTCATTCATCATCGTTTTTCCCATGGTTATTTCCCTCATTTTCGACTTCCCCTCTGCACCATGCTGACAGCGGCGCCCGCGGCGCTTGCTGCCCCTCTATTCAGGGTCGCTCACCACACTGCCCGCTTTGCGTTTTTTTCTTGCGCTCGACGCTCCCTCCCCCTTCCGCTTCTCCGTCCGGATTAGCCTCCTTTTACCCGCTTCGCTCAGCGCTCCCGGAAGGCCGTTTTTGCCTTTTTGCCACCGGGTCCGCCCGGTCCTGCCGGTTCATCCGTTTTCACCCCCTTTTTGCAGACATGTGTGCAATTCGTCATTTTCGCCCCCCGGCGCCGGCCTCTGACTCTCGCTCTATGATGACTATCCGAAACAGGCACCTTCTCAGGTCTGCGGTCTTCGCCCGAGCGTCCCCGCCTGAAAGGGCTCCTGTTGGTATGTTTTTTCCTCACCCGCAGTCCGTACGGAGCGGTATCGCTCCGGCGTCAGCACGACGCTTCCGGCCGCATCTTGATGAGCTTCAGTGCCGCCGGCGTGCCGCGCTCTGCGTCCAGGCACCGCCCGCTCCGATCCGGTCTGCGGTGACTTTTATCAGGATTACCTCCCATGACTCACCAGACACCATCCGTGCCGCTTCTCACCCGCTGGGCTGCAGCGGTCACGGTTTTCCTTATGACCACCCCGGCCATGGCCGCCGGCACGGAGTTCGACAGTCTCTACAACATCCTGCGCGGCTGGGCCACCGGCGGCCTTGGCAAATCCATCTCGATTATTTTCCTGCTTGTCGGGCTCGGTATGGGAGCCATCCGCGGCTCGATCGTCGGCGCCATCGTCTGCATCAGCGCGGCGCTTGCGCTCGTTCTTGCGCCGGGCATCATTGATGCGGTTTTCACCGTCTCCTAGAGACGATACCTCCTCATAAGGCTCTCCTATGCTCACACCTGTTCACGTTCCTGAAGGGCTCGATGATGCACCGCGCATCATGTTTTTCTCACTCGATGTGATCATGATCGCCGTCACGGCCTTTGTGCTCTGTGCCGAGGTCAATCAGATGCTCGCCGGTGCAATCCTCGCCGTGGTGTTCGGGTTTCTCTATGAGCGCTACATCAAACGCTTCTGTGTGCTCTGGAGAGTCTTCTACTGGACGTTCGGTCTCTGGCCGTTTGTTTTCGAGCGGATTCCGAAAAGCGCCCGACGCTATTTTCTCGGATGACTGCCGCGAGGAGCGGCTCTCCCTTCACGCACCATTTTTTCCTCCGGGCAACCCCAACCATGACCAGGCCACAATCCCTCACCGACACTGTTTCTCTCACGCCGACCGCGCTTGAGCGCATCGGCATCCGGCGCGCCTTTATCTGGATTACCGCGGCGCTCGTTGCCGCCGACGTACTCCTTGCCGGCGCACTCGTCACAAGCCGTCCGACACGCGAAACCATTGTCGTGCCGCCAACGCTCATCGATGAAAAAGAGGCCTGGCGCTTTACCGAGAGCGGACCCTCAGAGGCGTATGTCGCACGCTGGTCGGAGGGGCTTGTCGCAGCGCTTGCCACCGTGACACCGGTCACTGCAGCGCATCAGCGCGAACGGATTCTGCGCCAAACCGATCCCACGCTCTCGGCAAAGCTCGAAACCGAACTCGTCCTGGAGGCGCAGCGTATGAAGCGTGAGCGGATATCGACGCTCTTTATTCCGATGGGTATTTCGGTCGAAGGACTCACCGCGCATGTCGACGGCGAATTCACGGTGCTGATGGCCGACAAGGTCGCCAGGCGTGAGATGAAGCGTTTCACACTCACCTTCCGCTATCTCTCGGGGCGGCTGCTCCTCAAGGCCCTCTCGACAAGAGTGCTCACCGATGCGGAGGCCGTTGAACTCAAGCGCCGCTAGTGCGCAAAACAGGTTTCCACCCAAAGAGATTTTCCCGTTAGTTTGTTTTTTCCCCGTTCCGCTCAGCGCCCGGAGGGTAGTTTTCCCTCTCTCCGGGGCGTCCCGCCGGGAGGTATTGCCATGCTGCCCAATCCTGTCACATCTCACCGCTCCCTTTTTTGCCGGTCTCGAATTCCCGGCGTTTCCGCCAGGCGTACCCCTTTGACACCCTCCTCAGACGCGCTTTCCCGCCTCCGGGCCGTACTCCTCACGGCAGCACTCGCCGCGGGTGCCCTCACCTCGGGGGCTGCCGCTGCCGGTGCGCCAGAGCCTGAACCACTCCCCGTTGCCTCTCCCTGGCAGTTGAGTGCAGACCCGGCGGCTGATGCGGGCGGGCCCGCGGCGCAACCTCCAGAAGCGGATGCCGCCGGCGGGCCGGAGCCGGCAGAGGCCCGCCGCCCAGAGAGTGCCTTTACGGCTGAACCCGTCCGTCCTGAGAGCGTGCCTGCGGCTGCGCCCGATGCCTCCAGCGGGGTTTTCCGCACAGGCAACAGCCTTTTTCCCGCCTCGGCCACCGAGCCGCTTCGGCTCACCATCCCTGCCGGCATCACCACCATGATCAGTCCTGCCGGTGAACGGTTTGTCTCGGTGATTTTTGATGAGTCCCGAATCAGCGTGCATATCCAGAAAGATACGGGTCGTATTTTTGTGTACGCAAAAGAGGCCACCGTCGCCAGTCTCTATGTGACGACGGCCGCCGGCGACATGGTCCCGCTGGAGCTCACCGCTGCGCCCGGGGCCGGGAGCCGCAACATCGTCATTCGCCGCCGGGGCACAGGCCCGCGGCAGGTGATGGCGGGCGAAGGCAGTGTGCCGGATCCCGGCATGCGAAAACCCGCCCCGAGGGCACTGCTGAGCGCCGACTTTATCGCCGGCATGAAAGCGACACTGATGGCGCTTGTGACCCGCAACACGGCAGTGCTTGATTTTCTGCCCGACACCGAAACCTCGCCTGAGGTGAAATCTCTCATCACCTCGCTCACCCGCAGCCACACGCTCACACTTAAACACGTGGGTGTGATGGGTAACGACACCTTCACCGGCACGCACATCAGCCTGCGTCATGCGGGGCTGCATCCGCTCGTGCTTGATCCGGCAGGGTTCACCGCAGGTGACATTCTCGGCACGGCCGTCTCCTCGCAGTACGTGAGGCCTGGCGAGACGGTTGAGCTCTACATTCTGGAGCGCTACTGATGCAGAACTTTCTCAAAAAGCTTCTCAGCACGGATGAGCGTGCCGACACACCCGACAGCACGCTGCGCACCCGCCGGCAGCGCTTTGCGTTTATCGCTTTTGCGCTTGGCATCCCTGCTGCGCTCATTGCGCTCGTCACGGAAAGCGAAGAAAAACCGCACGAAAAACCCGTTGAGCCGGCAAAGTTTTCGCTCATTGAAAACACGGACCGCGAGAGTTTTCTCACCCGGTTTGATGTGAGGGTGACCGGCATGGAAAAAGCCATCAGCACGCTTCGCCGGGACCTCACTGCGGCCGAGAACGAAAAAGCGGCTTTGAACCGCTCGCTCTCAGAGATCAGTGCCGCGCTCTCAAAGCTCAACACCGAGGCGGCACGCCGCGACGCGGAGAGCGAGAGCCGCGAGGCGGCGCTCAAAGCGGAAATTGCTGCGCTCAAAGCACAGAGCGAGAACGCGGCGAGCACTCCCGCCGCCACAGAGCCCGGGCAGGAGGCCCTCCCTGGGATTGAAGAAACGCTGGGACTCACCGACCCCGAGAGCTACCGCAGGGAGTCCCCTCAGACGAAAGCGCTTTCTCCTGCCGCTTTTGTCGAAGTGGCGGGACACACTGCCGCGCCCGCAGCGCCCGATGCTGCGGGGCTCCCCTCACACCTCAAGGAGCTTCGCATTACGGACGATCCGGCGCAGAAGACTTCCACCCCTTCTGCAACCGGCGAGCGCGCGCAGGGCACTGCAAAACCCGTGCTCGCGAGCGCCCCGATGCTCGCTCCCGATACACCGATCGCGCTTAACCGCGCCGAGGGCACCAGGCGCTACATCGCGGCGGGGAGTTTCGCGCCGGCCACGCTTCTCACCGGCGTGATTGCCGCCACCGGCACCGGGAGCACCTCGGTGGAGATGCCGGTACTGATGCGGCTCTCCGAGGTGACCACACTGCCCAACGAGCTCGCCGCCGACCTTCAGGGCTGTTTTGTGACCGGTCAGGCCGCGGGGGACCTTTCCACCGAACGCATTCAGATCCGCCTTGACCGGCTCTCGTGCTCGGCAGCGCCAGGCGCCCACCTTGATCTTAAAGTGATGGGCTACGTCGTGGGCGAGGACGGCAAAGTGGGGATCCGCGGCCGGCTCGTTTCCCGCTCGGGCCAGGCGATCGCCTCAGCGCTCTCGCTTGGCATCATGTCCGGGATCGGCAAGGCACTCAGCCTCTCGAGTCAGGAAACCACCACCTCGGCGCTCGGCACCCAGACCACCAGTGTCACCAACGCCTACAAAAACGGCCTCGGTCAGGGCATGGGTCAGGCGCTTGACCGCCTGGTTGACTACTACCTCAAAATCGCCAACCAGATCTTTCCCGTGCTCGAGAGCCACAGCGGCCGCCGGGTCCAGGTGGTCTTCTCGCAGGGCGTGATGATTGAGCCCGGGCACTTTGATAAAGCCGGCCCCCAGGGGAGCCCCGCGCCCCGAAAGCCGCGCTCGCACTAGAAAAACTTTTTCAGGAATCTGTCCGTCTTTTTTTTCCTTCTCTTCACTATGACCGCTACCAATCCGATACCTGCTCAAACCTCCGCTCTGCGCCGCTTTGCGCTGCGCGCGAGAACGCTCGCCCTTTTTCCGGTGATCACGCTCCTCACCGGCTGTATGTCACTCACAGGTCTTGATGCCGAGAGCTCCTTTTCGTGCAACACCCCGATGGGCTCGCCCTGTCAGACGCTCCCTGAGGCGTACGAGAAAAGTGTGGCGGAAAGCGCGAGCCTACGTATTCAGCGACCCGGCAGAGCGCGTGCGCGCGCTGAGGAAGAGTCGTTTCCCCGGGATCCTGAGGTCGCCCGCCCCGCACCGCAGCGTCTTGCTCACCGCGAGGTGCCGCTCCCCGGGGCTGACGCCCCCGAGCCCGTGCTGCGTGACGTGTTCTACAGTCCGACGGGCGAGACGATGCTCACCCTTCCGCGCAGAGTGCCCGAAGAGGTGCTCACGCTGTTTGTTGCGCCCTGGACTGATGCCGACGGCGACCTGCATGAAGGCGAGACCGTCTATCTGACCGTCTCGCGCTCGCACTGGGCCGAAGGCGGACGGCGGGCCTACTTTGCGCAGAAACCGGCGATCCGCCATGTGGGTGAGCTCACCCGTGCGCCGCTGCGCGCACGTCGCGGCCGGAATGTGCCCGAAGCCGTGAGTCCGGCCGCTGAGGCGACAGATACCGTGATGGGTGAGACCGATGCAGTCCCTGAGACTTCACCGGCGCTCACTGCCGCGCCCGACCTTGCCCTGCCTGAGGACTTTGCCGGTGCCCTCCGGCTCCTTAATGCCCGCGCAACCATGCGGTCCGGAACGGCGGCGAGCGCTTCAGAGGGGAGCACCGCGAAATGAAGGAACCCACTATAACGCGCAACGGAGCGCTCATGCGCCTTGTGAAACGCATCCGGGGCAAGCGCCTCGGAACGTATGCGCCAGCGGCCTCAGACAACGAAACCGGCAGTCCCGGGGAAAAGGCTTCTCTCCGCCACACCTCATCTCGCCCCTTTTCCGCGTCTTTCCGCTCTTGCGGCCTTTTCGGGCGGCTCAAAACCAACGTCCGGGAGCTTGCCGGATACCCCGGTTTCCGGCACGGTGATGTGAAGCACTTTGACCGGCTCGCGAGCATTCTGCCGATTGCAGACATCGACGGCGAGGGTCTTGCCACCCTCACCGGGACAACGCCGGATGTGAGTGAAGGCATTGGTTTTGTGCTGGAGATCCGCCCGCAGACGGGCGCCACCGATGCGATACAGAATGAGCTCATCGGCATTACGAGCAACTGCCCGGCGGGAACTGTCGTGACCGTGACCGTCTACGCCTCGCCCATGATTGAGGGACTGCTCGAGTGGATGGCGCCAAGCCGCGAGGATCTCCTCGCGATGGCCGCGCGGGTGCCGATGCGGCCGGTGAAAAAGAGCACCGCCGAGATGCTCTTCGGGCTGTCGGATGCAATGCGTGCGCACTTGAGAGAACTCGCCCGGGGCGATGCCGCCCCCACGCAGAGTGTGCTCCCGCGGCACTTTCGTGCCTGGCTCACCTGCATTGTGCCGGCAGCCGACCCGCACGACGCCGCGCTGCGAAAAGAGGTCCTCAACATCCGTGAAGGCATGATGGCGACACTCTCCGCCAACGCCCTTTTGGCCGGCGCCTGGGACGGGGATACACTCGTGGGCACGCTCGCCGAGCTGCTTGCGCCGCACCGCGCAAGAACCGGCTCACTCCTGCACCCGCTCTTTAATCCCTTCTCGCCCGTGAACGAACAGGTGACGCTCCCGGATACGGAAGTCACCATTCTCAAGCACGGCATCCGGTTTGCCACCACGCTGGCAGCCTCAGAAAAGGGGACGACACTGGAAAATACGCCGGAGGAGACCAGCCGCGAAAAGCCTGACGACGCCCTCCCCCCTGACGCCACAGAGCGCTACCCGGCGGACTGTCCGCCCGTTGTGGCGACAAGCTACGTGCTCACCACGTACCCCAACCCCTGGCATCTGATCAGCGCGTCGCTTCTGGCGGGCAGCCCTGAGCGGGGCGGCGCACAGATTCTATCGCCTTTTCTGCTCACCTCGGTCGTGAAAGTGCTCGACCGTCAGGGCGAGCGGCTCAATGCCGAGGCGCACCGTATGCGAGCGCTGCAGATGATGCACACGCCGCTCACGAATTTCTCCCCCTACTACCCGAACAAGGCCCGCAACTGGCGTATCGCCGAGGAGTCCTTTAAGAGCGAAGGCGGCATCGCGCTTGTGGGTCACTTTCTCACAACGTTCACCAGGCCGGAGCATTCGGCACTGATCAACCAGACCGCTGCCGGTATCGCGAGACAGCTGGGCGGGGACTGGCATGCCTTAACGGGGCTACACACGCTCGGCCTCATGGCGGGGCTGCCGCTCACCTGCGGGCCGCTTCTTCTGAAGGATATGCAAAAGGCAGGGGTCGTTGAGCGGCGCACCGCCGCCACCGCCACTGCCGGCGCACCGATTGTGCTGGACTGGCAGGGGACCGGTGTGAGAGCGGACAGAAGCCGTCCGACACCCTTGGTGACCCTCATCGGGCGTCGCGGCGAAATCATGCCGGTCGACCCCTTTGCCAATCCCAACGGCGGCTACTCGATCGGCATTGTGGGGAGCCCGGGCTCAGGGAAATCGGTCCTCATGAACGAAATGGTCACGGCGGCGCTGCTTCGCGGCGGCATCGTCTGGGTGATCGATATCGGGCACAGCTACCGCAAGATCTGCGACTTTCTCGACGGTGAGTATCTCACCTTCTCGGAAACCGATATCTGGGACCTCAATCCGCTGCAGCTCCTTAAACCCGACTCGGTCGAGCGGCTCGATGATGTGGTCTCGGTCATTAATGCGCTCCTCACCCCCGGGGCGCTTCTTGGTGCCTACGAGCGCAGTGTGCTCATTCAGGTGATTAACGAGGCCGTCAACCGCGCGGCCGCGCTGGGGCGCAGTGCGACACTTGCCGACCTCTATGCGCTCCTTGAGCCCTTTGCCGCGGAGGATATCCGCGCGCGTGACCTCAGAAGTCTGCTGCAGCCCTATCTCACGGCGTACGCAAAGTGGTTTGACGGCCGCGGCAAGCCGCTCACCTTTGCCAACCGCTTTACGGTGCTGGAGCTCGAAGGTCTCTCCGGGCACCCCGCCCTGCGTCAGGCCGTGCTCATGATGCTCATGCTCATTATTGAAGAGACGATGGAGTGTGACCGCACCACAATCAAGATGATTTTTATCGACGAGGCCTGGGATCTGATGGGCAATGCCGCCACCGCAGGTTTTATCGAGAGCGGTTTTCGCCGCGCAAGAAAACACAAGGCGAGTTTTGTCGTGGCGACACAGAACCTCGCCGACTTCTGGCACTCACCCACGGCGCATGCCGCCTGGAGCTGTGCGGACACACGGTTTTTCCTGCGTCAGGACGCCGATATTGTCGCGGCGCTCATGGCGCAGAAGCAGTTTGTCGCGAGTGACGGCCTGCTTGAGATGATCCGCTCGCTCACCACCGTGGCGGGCGAATACGCCGAGATGCTGGTCGAGACGGGAGACCAGCCGCCCGCAATCGGACGGTTGACGCTCGATCGCTTAAGCCAGCTCCTTTTCTCGTCCAACCCCTCGGAGGTCTCCGCCATTAACGCCTGGCGTGCGGCGGGCTGCGACATTCTGAGCGCCGTACGCCATGTGGCCGCGGGTGAAACCGCGCCGGTCACACCCGCGGACGAGCGTCTCTCCGAGGCCGCCTGAGGAGAAGACTGATGATGTGCGACAAGGACATCCTGAATCAGCCCGGCCAGGGGGACAAAAAAGCGCCCGATACCGCCCCGGAAAAATCAACCGGCAAGTCAGTGGCAAAAACCACGAAGGACGCTGCCCGGAAAACGGCAGGCAGGGCCGCAAAAAAGTCAACCGCTGCATCCGCAAAAAAGCCGGCAAAAAAGAGCGCCAAACCGGGGAGAAAAGCCGCGGCAAAGAAAACAGATCCTGCCGCTGGCTCCGTCTACCCGGACGTCGCGGCAGCCGGCACACCGGCGACCGCGGCCGTCGCGGGTGAGGTGATCCCCGAGCGCGGGCGCAAGCCTGTGGTGACCCGGGGGCGAAAGAAGGCGTCAGCGTCCTCTCCGGCCACGCTCCTTGCGGCACTCGACTCGCCCGCGGGCTCAGACGGGAAGCGCCCTCTGGGAGCAGAACTGCGTGAGGTCAGTCAGGGAGCGGCGCCAGCACCCTGCTCGCTTACCGGACTCGCGGCCAAAGCGGATCTCAAAGTCCCTCTCTTTCACACCGACCCCGGAGACAGTAACGCTGCCGCAGAAACCGGAGCTGACCAGCCGCAGGAGCGTGACACCGTCCACAGCCCCCGGCATCTCACCCGCCGTAACACACAGGCAGCAGCCCTCCTGCGCCACAAACCGGACGGTGATGCCGCCTTTGATGTGGTTCTGGGCGAGATGGATGAGAGCCGTGAAGAGCTGGCCGCGAGGGCGGCACTCGACGCGTCACGTGCGAGCGAAGGCGGCTTTTCCGCCGCGCAGCTTGAGGCCTACCGTGCCTCGGGTGCCATTGAAGTGCCGGCCGGCCACGGTGTCGAATCGCTCACGTTTTTTGGCCCCGGCTTTGTCGCGCAGCGCGGAAAACTTCTCACGAAGACCGAAGCCGCAGAGGTGAGAGATGGTATTCTCGCCTGGCAGCGGCAGAAGGCAGCGGGAGCCTCCACTCAGCTGCCCTCGGCCTCAGAGACCGACGAGAGTAGTGATCGCACCGTTACCCGGGTGAATACCCCTGAAGAAACGGCAGTCCCGGAGAGCCCAAAGGCCGCCCCTTCCCCTGCGCCTTCAGCAGCGCCTGCCGCGCCCGTCTGTCGCAGTCTCATTCCTGACGCCGCGGCCTATGCGGACTATGTCCGGGAGGCGCTCGAGCACGAAGTGCGCACGCTTTTTCCTGAAGAGGCCATCGACTGGCAGGATCCGGATCGCCCGATGCTCGGGCTCGAAGACGACTCGCGCGAGGCATATTTCACGATCAATCCCAGCTGGCAGGGCGAACACCCGCAGACGCTTGGCGGCCTGCCTGTGCCGGAGGAACTCATCGAAGCGGAGCTAAAGCGCGATCGCGAGCAGCGCCGCAGCCGGCGGCTTGCCTACTTTGCAGGGCTTAAAAACGCCGCGCTCGGGCGGCTGCGCCGCGAGGCGATGCTGCATGACCTTGCCCGCGCCTGCGTCGCCGCGGTGCGCTTTGCCGCGAAGGACCGCTTTAACCTCCTGATTGTCCTCTTCCTGCTCCTTGCTGCCGCCGGCATTCTCTCGCAGGTCAAAGGCGCATTTGACGCCTGGATCGACTCGCGCGAGGCAGCCTCGGCGCTCTCGGCAATTCATGACAGAAACGCCTCGCTCACGCTCGATATGCGGGAAGTGTACCGGCGCTTTATGTGGGCGGCGATCGCCGAGCGCTTCGGCATCGCCTCAGAGCGGATGGAGCCGCGGCTCGCGGCGGCGATTCATTTTGAAGACCGGGACAGCACGCGTGATGCGATCCTCGGTCGCGACCTGCCCGAGCCCAGCCTCACGACCGCTCGGCGCGACGCGCTCATCACGGTGGCCATCGAGGCTGAAGAGAAAAGCCTCGGACGGGCGATACGGCGCTCGGATATGCCGGGCACGCTCTCGGGAGATTTTTCCCTTCGGGACGGCACCCGCCCTGTGGATGTCACGGACCGGGTGCTCTGGCGGCTGGGACTGGAAAACGTGAAGCCCGCGGCCATCCGCACCTCGCTCACCGCGCTCATTAACACGGCGGACTTCACGCTCGAAGAGCGCGTCGAGATGAAACGCGCCATTGAGCGGCAGGCGATAAGCCCGTACCTTCCCGCACCCCGTATGGCCGTGGGTGAGTCCGGGAACACCGACCCCCTGCTCGGGCGCATAAGTGCACCGCAGCGTGCCGGCTACCGCCTCAGAGAAACACTGCTGCCCGCAGAGAGCACACGAGTCGTTGTGCCGGTGGGCGACGTTGTCACCGATGACGGCCTGCGCAGTGCCACAGCGCTCCAAAACCCCGCGCCAAAAAACGCAGACGGCAGGTCCACCCGCAACGCCCTGCCCTCGTTTGAGCTTCACCTCCCCGAAAAAGGGCCGCCAGGCTGACCGCCGCACGAGAAAAACGCGAACACCCCTTAACCCGATTTTTTACTGAGACCGTAAAACCATGACGTCCATTCAAACTGACCTGCCCTCTGCTGATAAACCGCAAACCCGGGCGACCCCGGCACCCTGCACGCTGATGATGACGCCTGAGACCCCTTCAGCGCTCACCCGCGCGTTCGCGGGGCTCTGTGAGGCGGACGATGAAGAGAAGTTGAGCGGCAGGCTTTTTCTTGCCGATGTGGCGCTCGCGGCGGAGGATTCCGAACGCATCACGGCGGCTATCGCCGGGCGGCTTTCCACGGAGACGCTCTATGCCGACCTCTCGCACGAAATCCGGCACGCGATGGACGGCATAAAAACAGACCTCACCGCATCGATCCGGGAGAGCCTTGCGGCGCTTGCTGCGCCCGGGAGCCATCCTGTGGCGGTTCCGGAAGTCGTGATCGAAGGCCCCGCGTGCGAGGAAGTGGCTGGAGAACACCTCTCAGAGATATCCCGCGGGGACATTGAACTTGAGCTTTCGCTTGCCAACCTTGAAGCCGCCATCGGCGACATTGAAATGCTGGTTGAGCCGGAGGCACCGGCACCGCTCCCTGAAACCGCACCCCTTTCCGAGCCCGTAGGCAACCCTCAGGAGGCCCCGAGGGAGCGTTCGCGCGTCAGAGGGTTTATTGATAGCCTGCGCCGCGCGGGAGAACGTTTTTTCTCTAAGGAGGCGCTGTGATGACCAATCTCTTTGCCAGCATACCGGTAACTCAGAAGGAAACGCTAAAGAACACTCAGAAGGGAGGCGTCCCGCGTGCGCAAGTCCCGGGAGAGAACAACGACCGGAAGGCAACGGGCGATGACATCATCCTGATGCCCGATCCGACGCCCGGCACCGGCACGCCCGCGATGACAGCAAGAGCCCGCGCGATGACCGAGGCGGTCACAGAGGCGCTTGAGAGCAAAACCGCGGAGAGTGTACCGGCAGTGCCTGATACAGCGCCCGGTGAGCCTCTGCCGCCGCTCTCTGCCGGCAGGCTCAATCCCTCGCAGCGCTACCGCATCCCGACGGACACAAAGATTTATCAGCCGCAAAACCAGTACTACGAGGCAGCCAGACGGGCAAGAAGTGCACACACGGCGCTAGAGCAGCCGGCAAGAAAACTCACCCGGATGAAACTCAAGGCGCTGATTGCCTCCATGCCGGATCTCTCGGTGGATATGTGCATGGCCTATCTGGTCGCACTCGCCCGAAAGGGACTCGGGGTACTTCACGAAGAAACCGCGCACAGCACCGATACCCCCGATACAGCCCGCGCTGCAGCGGCACTCGTTGGGGCGCTTACGCGTGAGGAGGCCGATGCGCTCTTTGGCGATATTACGGCACTTGCGCACCGTGGCGTTTTTCTGGCACGCGAATCGATGAAGGCCGCCCGCACAGAGGATGAGGCACGCGACATGCTCAACGCTACGCTCAATCCGAAGGCCCTCGCCACCACCAACTCGCCTGCTGCATTCATTGAATTTGACAGCGTCCACGACGGACATCTCACCGCGCGCGAAAGCGCCTATGCGCTCGGGATCGTGCGCACGGCACGTGCCTTGAGTAACCCCATGCGCGAGCGGATCGCCACGCTTTTCTCGCGCCTTCCCGGCCTCGCCTGCCGGCCGCTCTCGGTCTGGCGAGAAGCACGCCCACTCGTGCTTGCCCGCACACTCACGCCGCAGGTCGAAAAACTGCTGCTTGATGCGTGGGTCTGCGACAAACGTGTGGCACTGGTGCTTGAAAGTGAACCCGCTGTGCGCCCCGCGCTCGCTGACGTCTGGGGCATTCCTGTCATCACCGACAGCGAAGGCTACCTCGCGGCACTGCTGGGGCTAGATACCGAAAGGCTTCCCGCCGTGATTGAACATATCCTGGGCGGCGTCTCGATCACGCAGGCCACAGGCTATATCACGCCCGGAAAATCGCTCCCCGCGGTGGTGCCCTGGATGAAAACCCTTGCCGAAACCGGTTTTGTGCGCGCCGCACGCAGCATGATGAGTGAAAAACGAAGCCAGAGGCTCACCGCCCCTCAGCGCCGCCGGTGGCTTAAAACCTACCGCTTTATCTCAACCGACATGCCGCGCACAAATCCGGAGAGTAAAACAGATGACGCGGACCGGGAGCGCCTTCGCGCTGCGCGCCGCGCCTATTTGAGGCTGCGTGACGAAACACTCGCGGCACTGGCCGCCTGGGCTGATGCGGCGCCGGATGCTCACAAAGAACGCCCGGACGGCACAGGCACTGAGCGCCCGGAGGCTGACCATGCGTAAAGCGCGAAAAACAAGACTCACGGCAGCAATGTCAGCGCTGCTCCTTCTGGTTAACACACCAGCCGCCGCGGACTCCGCAGTCTGCCGCGGCAAAGTCATCAATCCGGTCACGGATGTCTGCTGGTCGTGTCTTTTTCCGATCACCGTGGGTTCATCCGTCAGACTTCCTGCGCCCAAATCCGCCGCTGCGCTCCCTGACCCGCAAACCAACGCGCCTGCCGCCTGTGTCTGCGGCAAGGGGGTGCAGATGCGTGTGGGGCTCAATATGAGTTACTGGGAGCCGGTAAGAACGGCGGAGATCGTGAGTGAACCGGGCTGCTCGCCAACCTTGGGCGGCGTGAGTTTCGGCAACCCCACCGCCGCCGGGGCGGGCCGCGCGTCGGTGACAAAACGCGGCACCCGCACCCACGAACTTACCGCGTTTTATCACGTGCACTGGTTTATCACGCCCTGGCTTTTTCTGATGGAAAGTCTTCTCGACAGTGCCTGTCTGGAAACCTCCCCCTTTGACCTGGCGTATCTCTCCGAGCTCGATCCGCTCTGGAACGATTCGATCGCGAGTTTCATTCTTGCGCCCGAATCCGCGCTCTTTGCCAACCCCGTGGCGCAGGCCGCCTGCATCACGGACTGTGCGGCCGCGACAGCGGGTCTTCCCGTGAACAGTCTTTTCTGGTGCTCGGGCTGCCAGGGCTCGCTCTACCCGCTCACGGGCTGGCACACCGGGCAGCCCAATCCCGCCTCGCGCTGGATGCTGCTCACCGCGCGCTTTGCCACAAAGCTCGCCCGTGAAGGTGTGCTGCTCACGCAGACCGGCAAGGCCGGTCAGTGCGGTCCCAACTACCAGCCCATTCTCGAGAAGGACCTCTGGCGGATGCAGTTTGTCTACCCGGCGGGACTCGAGACACCGTCGGCCAACGGCACCTGCTGCCGCCCCTGGGGGCGGAGTGTAACGCTCGATGCGCGGATGCTCCCGCCCGCGGGCAGCGACGGCGCTGTGCTTCTCTGGGAGCGTAAAGACTGCTGCGAACGGGCCAATCCGTTTGCCGGCCTGTAAGGAGACCAGATCATGATTCACTGCCTACTGACTTATCCAAAAACGGGGCGCGTCCGCCTGCCGGCGGTACCGGTCATTATCGGCCTCGCCGCTGCGCTGCTTTCTGCCGCCACTCACGCCTCTGCCGCTTCTGCCACCCCGGCGGCAGGGCCGAACGTTCTGCCCCGGGATACGCTGCAGGCCGCCATCGCTGACGCGTCTCCCAACTGCGCGGCAAAACCGAACGGCGCGCCCGAGGTTGTCGCGCGCTTTCGGATGGCGGGAATCCCGGGAGCCGGCGCCCTTCGCGAGCGCGACCCGGACTGGGAGGAGCGTTTGAGAGCGGCGGCCGCCTCGGCTGTGACTGACGGCACCTGGGCTCGTGCGGTTGAGAGAATGCAGGCGGACTGGGTAAGGAGAGCCGACGCCCCGCAGGGCTTGCACTATCCGATGCGGCACACCTCAGCCATTGAATCCTCACCCACGCCGCTCGCCGCCATGATGAGCGCAAGACGCAAGGCGGGGCTCCCTGCCACGCTCACGCCTTCGGTTCGCGGAGCGCTTGAGGGGGTTGAGCGCCTCTACTGGCTCGTCGATGCCCGAAACCTCGAGCAACGGCTCTCTACGGTGAGGCTATTTGCACTTGCCCGTGAGGGCGATGCGGGGCTTCCTGCGTCACGCATCGTGCCGGTGCTTGTGAACGGCAGCCGCACGGCGCTCTCCGATGAGCTCGCCCGCGGCCTGCCGGAAGATGCCCGCCGTCCCGCCCGTCTTTATTTTGATCAGGGCGGCACGCTCGCAAGAGCCCTGGGCGTGAGAACCGTGCCCACCCTTGCCATCGTGAGCGCAACGCGCATCACCCGCTGGTCACCGGCACTCTCGCGCGACGGGGATTTTCTCGACGGCATCCCCGCAGCTGTCGCTAAAGCGCTTGGGGCGCATGAGGCCAACAAGGAGCCGTAAATGTCAGAGAAGTCTCTATTCTGCTCATGCATATGCCGCTTTTGCCGCTTTTGCCTGCTCCTCTCTCTGCTCCCCGGGCTCGAAGCCCTCTGTGCGGGCGGCATAGCGGGCGTCCCGATCGCGCATGCCGCAACGCCGGCGATTACGCCACCCGCGGGATTTCCACGGGAGGCGCCGCCCCTTGAGGCACTTCACCTCAGCGAAACCGTCCGTGACGGGATTGCCGAGATTGAGGTTAGCGAAACCGCAGCGAGCATGCCGCACGAAGGTATGAGCGCAGAACCGGTGGGATCTCCTCAGACGGCCGGCATCCGTGTGCTCGCCGCGCCCGGAAATCCTGAAAAGTCTGCAGCCGCGAGTATACAGTCGTCTGTCAGTGAGGCGGCCGCGAGCCTCAGGACGGGTGCTTCGCCGCTCACCCTCGACTTGACGCTCGTGATCGATACGCATCTCCCGGAAGCGCTGCTTACGCGCCTTGCGGTAGAAGCTAAACGGCTCTCGCACCTTGGCGCACTCAGAACCGGGATTCTTCTGAGAGGGATCCCCGGCCGGATGCAGAGCCGCCGCCCCGATAAAGCAAGAGTCGCCGCCTCGGCAAAACTCCTCCCCTTTGTCGAACGCGGCATTGCACTCTCAATTCACCCGCCGCGCGTTCGGGCCATTGAAGCGCTCGCTGCCGGCAGCGAAAAGCGCCAGCCGCAGCTCCCGCTTCTCGCCATCACCAGGAATGTCAACGGGCGTGAGCTCACTCTCCTCATTGACGGCGTCACGTCGCTTGAAAACGCATTGGGTGCCCTTCTCAGCGTCCCTGCGGCAACGACAGGCGAGGCCGCCCTCAAGCAGATGCTCAGCCGGGTGCTCGCCGAAGACACCCTCCGGGGAAATCCCTTTTTTGCCGGGCAAAGCAGAGCGGACGAGACGGAAAGTGCGGGTCGTACGGATCGCGCACAGGCACTCTCCGATACGCTCGGCATCCCCGCGGGGTTGCGTGCCAGTGCAACCCGCAGCACACCGACCGTGGCAGACCAACTTGCCGAAGAGCGCGCCGCACGCCGCCGAACGCTAGAGAGCGACCTGCCGCCCGATGCGCTCGAATTTGAGACGGGCGAGCACCGCCTCGCGCGCATCACCGGCACTGCCGCCACGCTCGTGCGGCTCCCTCCCCGGTGACGAAAGAAGAACCGGAAGTGTGCCGGATGAGTGCCGAAAGAGCAGAAAAAAGCAGAGAACCCAAAGAAACCGACAGAACAAACCATTAAGAGACATCGTAAAAGGACAACAGCAATGACAGAGCAGCAAAGCATCAGAGCATCGGAGAACCGGGAAGCAGACCCTGCAGGAGAAGGAGATAAGACCGGCACACCCGAGTGCCCGTCAACGGGTAGCGACGCAGAGAATTTTCTTCTCGGCATACTCTTTACCCTGGTCTCGCTCGTGCTCCTCGCTCACCACGTGCTGCTTCCTGCCCTGGCGCACTTTGATTTCTCCCGCTTTGCCGCGGGGGTTGTGATCGAGGTCCTGCGAGAGAGTTTTCCACCCCTCTTCACGCCATATGTCTCTGAGCGTCGTGGACGCACCGTGCACCTCACCCCGCCGCTTTTCATGCTGTCTGACGCACGGGCCTCCTCCGCCTGGGCCGACGCCCGTGCGATGGGTAACTGGCAGGCGGATGTGCGCCGCGCAATGAAGTCCCCGGAAACCGTGGCTCCGATGCTGCCCGCGGAAAACGATCCTGCGCTCACTCGTCGCAGTGCGCTTTATGAAAACGGCATGGGGGCGCTCTTTTCGCCCGGCGTCGGTGAAGTGGTGTCGTGCCGCGACAAAACCGATCCGACCTGCCGGGCGGTACAGGTTTTAGACCGCGGTTTCCCGGAGCGCCCGACACTTTCGCCCGACATCAACACGACGCGCGATGCGCTCGTGAGTGACGCTACCCGCACGCCGCCCGTGACAGAAACCGGCCGCTGCTCGCCGCTCACCATCACGCTGCCCGCACGCACACACGAAGAAGTCTGCCGACCGGGAAGCGGTGAAATCACCACGACGGAGGTGATCGGCCCGCGTGTGGCCGGTCAGATGCTCGCCACCTGGTGGGGTTGCGTGAATCCGAAAACAGAAACCACCACCTACCGCTGCACGCAGCAAAGGGCCTATGAGACCTCAGTACCCGAGATATATCTGAGAAACTGCGTCGTGCCCGCAGGAGAGGCGAAAACAACAGTTCGCACACTCACGGATGTGATGCTCACCGCGCGCTTTCGCTACCGCTGCACCGAGTCGCCCGTGACCGTGGAAACGGTGACCTGTTCGGAAAAGCGTACCGTCACGCATGCGCCCGCCTGCCCACCCGGCGAATCAGTGAGTGTGACCTTTGAAAAGCGCCTCACGGTAGCAGGAAAAACGCTCTCGCTCACCGCCACGCATCTCTGCGGCCGCGGCACGACGGTGAGTCTTGCGAGCGAAATCACCCCGGCGGTGATTCGCACGCCAGGCCGCGGCGGCACATGGATGAAAACCGCTCTTGCGGGCGTTTATTTGCGCTACAGCGTGGTGAGCCTCACAGAGGATAACGACACGTATACGGCAGGCGTGTCGATGGACGTGCGCGAAGGCGCAGTCGTCACCGGCTCGATTGCCGGCAAGCTCGTCTTCCCTTCCGATTCGGCCATGCGCGATAAGGTGACCTGGGTCGATGACTGCGCCCCGTTTAAGAAGGGGAGCGCCGCATGACAATCCGGCTTTCCTTTTCAGGCAGCTTTTCAAGTCTCTTGCGTCTGATCGCAGTGAGCTTTTCGCTGTTTCTCGCACAAAACGCCTCTGCCGAGGCGCTCGATCGCGAGTGCACACTCATCTCGCGCACCTGTGCGCAGACGGGGGCAGAAGGCTGTGAGCGCTATGAGTCCACCTACCGCTGTGTCACACCGAATCCTGCAGCCGGCGCCTGCAGCAGGCTTGCGAACGAGAACGGCTGCACGACGGGGGCTGCAAGCTGCACGCGAACGGAGGCTGGCGTGTGTCTTACGCGCGAGACGCCGCTCACCTGTCCAATCCGGGTCAATTCCACAGCGGATGCGCGCCTCAGTACCCCTGAGATTCTGCGCGAGGAGCACACGTCCACCCGGCGCGAAGGCACGGCACCAGCCGCACCCGGCTGCCGGCTTGTTGAGAGCACCTGCACGGACAGCGCGCCGCGGCAGGTTGCCTACAGTAATGCCTCAGACCTCTTTACCGAGGTTGCCGGCGTGTGCTGGGAGAAGCGCGAAACCTACAGCTGCCCGAAGGCACCCGAGACCGGCGCTTCTTTTGCCTGCACCATGCTCGAGGCTGCCGGCTGCACCGTGAAAGACCCCGTGCACTGCACTGCGCAGGCAGAGGACGGCACCTGCACCGCGTGGGGCGCCACCTATGCGTGCAAAAGTCCCGTCGCGGGCACCGGCGTGAGTGACGCGGGGACAGTGCCGGGTGACCCAGAAACTGTGCTCTCAGAGTGGGATGCCACAGCCTGCACGGCGCTTGAACGGGATATCCACGCAACGGGCGCTGACTGCCGGATTGAAACGGCGTGCCTCGAGGCGGATCCGGCAACCGGCGTGTGTCTAAAAGCAGAAAAGCGGTTTACCTGCGAGAAAAAAACAGCAGGCAACTGCGAGGCGCTCAAGCCTCTTGCCTCTGACTCCGCCTGCGGGCGGCCGGCAGCGCTCTCGGCATCAGCGCTGATGCCCCGGTTTGCGGGCGCAGCCGACGACGTGCTGCTCTGTCTCACTGCTGGCACCGCCCTGCCCGAGCCGGGACCCGTTCCTCAGGGCGCACCCGCGCTGCTCACGGAGTCGCGCCTCTTAGACAACTGGACCTACAGCGGAACCAGAAAGGCGAGCACCGCGGGGCTCAATGTAAGCACCCTCTGCGCCCCCGAGACCCGGGTCTGCAGCGGCGTGCCCGGCTGGCGGCTCCTTGACGGGGTGCTCACCTACCGCACCTGCTGGGAGGAGACTGTCACGAGGCGCTGTGTGGCAACGGGAGACACCGAGTGCGCAGCACTTGAAAAAGAAGGCTGCCGCTTTCTGAGAGCGAGCTGCCCGGCGGATGACCCAGCCTGTCCCAATCCGACACGTGTCTACGAGTGCCGTGAGCCGGCCTCCACGACCGCCCTCGGCACGCGCTGCGACGGCGAGGACTGTGTGGGCGACTTGTGCCGGCCCAGTGCCGCTCTGAATGACCCCGAACTTGTCAACGGGCTCGTACAGCTCGAAATTGCGCGCGAGCTCGCCGCGTACGGTGACATCAGTGCCGATCAGTTTTTCCGGGGCGAAGCGCTTCACTGCCGGGACCGAGCCGGCACCACGTCATGCTGCCGGCGCGAGACACGCGAGAGCACCAGCAATGCCGCCTTCGGGCAGGCCGTGATTTTTGCCGGTCAGGCCGTCAAAGAAGGCATCAAATATGTGGGAAGCCCCTACGTCTACGATGCGCTCAGCTGGTCCAAACACACCGAGGGCATGCTCAGGCGGCTCTACGGCAACGCCAAAAGCGGCGCCTATTCGCCAAGCTTTTCCTACTGGGGCCTCACGGCCACGTATGTGCCCGCCACCGGGTGGAGCTTTTCGTTTTCGCCTTCGGGCTTTCTGGCGACTGCCGCAATGACCGCCTACGGGCACTGGAGCGCCTGCACGGCCGAGGACGCCAAGGTGTCGCTCGCCCGCGGCGAGCGGCTCTGCCACTACGTCGGGGAGCGGTGCGTGAAGAAAACCCCGGGTCTTGGCTGCACCGAGCGTCAGGAGGTGTACGTGTGCTTTAACTCGCGGCTCGCAAAAATCATCACCACCGCCGCCCGTGATCAGCTCGGCATCGGCTGGGGCACACCTGATGCCCCGATCGCCCGCGGCCTCACGATGACCGAGCTCGAGCTCCTTGACTTCTCCCGGATCGATTTCTCGGACTTTGTGCTCGATGTGATTAACGAAGTGGGTAAAGCCGGCCCGCCCGATGTGAACGCTGCCGCCAAAGAGGCAGCAGCGCGCATCCGCGCGATGGTCTCGGGCGAAATATCCCGCTGGGCCCCAACGAGGCGACCCGCAGGCACTGTGCCGAGTGCTCCTGAGCCTCACCACCCGAGAGGCGCAGCACCGGTGACACCCACCGATTGACCCCTGATGGACGGACTCTGAAGTAACCACGGAAAGCAACACTGAAAAAGAAGGAAAAAACAGCATGACCGAGACACAAAAACCGCAAACCCTGCAAACACTGCAAAAGGCGCCGGAGAGGCACAGGGCGCAGCGCACGGGCGAAAGACGCCGCCACGCTTCACTACTCTCACCCTTTGAGCGCTACCCTCAGGGCGCAAGCGGCGAAGTCTCGCTTTTTGGCGTCCTGATTAACGGGCTCCTTGCCGCCCTCCTCGCCGGCGCCCTCTCCGGGGTCCCTGTGCCGGTGGAGGCGGCAGAGGCGGCAGAAGATGTCTCCGCCCCTGACGCGGCCGGCAGTCTGCCGCTGCCCGAAAGCGGGTCGGCGCTCCCTGAGGCTGCCCGCAGCACGTCGGATGCCTGGTGGCACCGGGACGTCTGGAAAAAGCCTGACCGCCCGTTTCTCTTTTATGGTGAGCGAGAGAAAGAGGCAGAGAAAAGCGCCCCACAGGCGACAGTGATCAGCGCGCCGGAGAATAACGGAAAGCCTGAGAAGGCAGACAAGGCGGAAAAGACCGACACCCTGACGCTCATCGGGCGCATCAGAGCGGAGCTCGAGAGCGGGCTCAAACGCACGGCACCCGAAAAAATGCCCGAAAAGTCTGACCGGCGCTCCCCCTTACCTGCTGCAGACCGGCAGCCGGACACAAAGCCTGTACCCGCCGCAGAAGCGGCGCCGGGTCACCGGCCGCTTGAGAGCCTCAGAACGGTGGAAGCGCTGCAGGCGGAGAGAAAGGCAAGGCTCAACATCGCCATCATGGCGCCCACTGAAGAAAACATGGCCCGCTATCAGGAGGTTAACGCCTATATGCTCGGGCTCGCCTACCGCTTTGCACTCGCCTTTGACAAGGCCCGTTTGAGCAACCCACAGTACGACTGGACAGCGACGCACCCGACCGCCAACTTTGTGCGCGCGGAAGAGAGTGAAACCGTGCGGCTCAATACCGAGGCAACACTCTCGGCGCTCGCCGCCGGGGCGAGTCTGGTGCTCCTTGCCGACCCCGTGGACGATCTCACTCCAATGATGGCCTCTGCCGCGAGGCAGCTCGCCGGCAAATACCACTTTGGCCTCGAGGCTGTGGCCAGACGGCCGGCTGATTTTGCCAAACTTCGCGCCATGCATATTGAGACGAAAGAGGCCTTCAGCGCACGGTTTGCCGGCATTGAGCACATCGTCCCTGATACGGGTGAAAGCCGCCGGCTTGCCCTCTCGGTTTTCCCCGCCCTCGTGCTCGTTCCGGGGCCCGATGCTGCAGAGCGGTTTCCCGCGTTTGCAGCAGGGGACGGCAAACTGCGTCCGCTCCTTGTCGCCACGGGCGCCGTGTCGGTGGCGGAGCTTGAGCGGCGCATGATCACGCTGCTGCGTGCAGTGCCCTCACCGCGCGACAACAACCCTTCACGCTTTCCCGCCTTTGCCGCCGCGCTGCGGCTCACAGACGCTGCCGTGAAAGCTGAGGCGCCAGCCGGGAAAACACCCGGCAGAGACCGGCAGGAAAAAGCGAAAGCGAACGACATTAACAACGTAACAGACAACGCCCCGGCGGCACCGTCTGAACACGACCGCAAAGGACAGGGAGCAGAAAAATGAAAAAAATGAGCAAAATGACAGCACGGATTCCACTGAAAGCGCACACCGTAAGCCCATCGCCAAAACGCCGTGTGCTCGCCTCCCTCCTCTCTCTCCTTCTTGCCGCGGGCAGCGCACAGGCAGGCTGGGTGGAGGATTTCTACAACGACGCCGCCGCGCAGACCTCGGTCACCGCCGCGGGCGTTTACCGTACCGCGGAGCTGGGCCTTGTCACGGGCGGGCGTTTTGTCACCAAAGTGCCGCGCAAAACGTTTCAGCTCTTTAGCATCGACGCACCGCACCTTAAAGCCGGCTGCGGCGGCATTGACCTCTATCTCGGCGCGTTTTCGATTCCGAGTCAGGAGGAGTTTATGAGTTTTCTGCGCAGCATCGGCACGGCGCTCCCCGGTGTCGCGTTTCAGCTCGCGCTCAACGCCATGGCCCCTGAGCTCAACGAAACGCTTGCGCAGTACCGGGATCTCTTAATGGAGATGTCCTCCTCGATGGGCGACAGCTGTGAGGCGGCACACCGCCTGCTTGAAGTCACGGGTGCCTCTGCCTGGCTCGAGCAGACCGGACACGCCGCACGCAACAGTCTGCGCGCCTCGGGACAGGCCGAGGATGCAGCAGATGCGCTGAGGATGACAAAAACCTCAGGAAGCACCGTACTCTCAAACGTCCCCGAGCGGCGCACCACAGGCGGGAGCATCGCACAGGCCAGCGAGATGAATCTCACCTGGGCGCTGCTTAAAGCCGGCAACACCACACAGCATATGGAGTCCGGGCATCTGGAGCTTCTCATGAGTCTGACCGGCACCACCATCTACCGCAAAACGGGCGCCGGGGACGACACCACCGTGCGCCAGATTGCACTCGCGCCACTCCCGCTTCTGGATTCGCTCTTCGGGGTTTCAACAGGAAACCTGCATACGAGCGACATCAAGGTCTACCGGTGCGACACGGCAGAGCGGTGTCTTAATCCGTCGCTCAGCAACACGACGGATCTGAATCTGTCGGCGGCGTACCTGCAGGCCATGCTCCACTACAGAAAAGCGCTCCAGGAGCGTAATCCCGGCGCTGTCACGGAGCGCGAGCTGCAGTTTCTCTCCACGAGCGCCATTCCGCTCCTGAGCTTTGTCGAACTCGCCGCCATGCCGCAGGCAGTCTCGTTCTCGTCCTCGTACCTTGAGACCTATGCCGAGGCGGCCGCCTACGAGACACTCCTGGCTGGGCTCTCAAGCCTCGCCGACGAGGTCCGTGAGCTCGTGAGCGGCTCGGGCACACGGGATGTGAGCGCCATTCAGGCAGCCTACGCCAAAGAGCTCGAAACAAGGATTACGGAGCTCACCGCAGACATCCGCCGCCGTGAAGGACAGCTCTCGGCAAGGCTGCAGCGTGTGGCGGACTTTATCCGCGAAAACGAACATCTGCGCCGCGCCGTCTACGGCAAACAGGCTGACCTCTTCCTGCAGACGCTGCCCGCCACAGGAAAGTAGCCTCAGAGAAACACGACAGGACAAAGAACGAGAACAGGAAAAGACATGGCTATCACGTTTTACGCTTTCTGGAACGGTGCAGAGGTCGCGGACCTCTTTCACGCCGTGGTCGGCATCACAGGCTCGGGCGACTATGTCATGCTGCTCAAATGCGCGGCGCTTCTCGGCTTTCTGATGGCCGTGGCGTTTTGCGCCGTGCGCTACCGCGGACAGGACATCATCGTCTGGTGCGCGGGGTTTGTGCTTCTAACCTTTACGCTTTACATTCCGACCACGACCGTGGTGGTGCACGATGTGCGCGCCAGAACGGATCAGGCGGTGGAAAATGTGCCGCTCGGACTCGGCTGGCCTGCCGGCGTGCTCTCGCACATCTCCTACTGGCTCACCCGGCAGTTCGAGACGGCGTTTAACGATCCGGACACAACACACTTCTCCGAGTTCGGCATGGCGCTGCCGCAGCGCACGATCACGGCGCTCCTGGCGGCCGGCCCCGTCACGAGCCAGGGGCAGGAGAGTCTCTCGCGCTTTATCGAGCACTGCGTTGTACCGGAGGTGCTCTCCTCGGCTGTCAGACGCCACGAGATTCTCACGAGCACCAATCTCTGGAAAACCGTCTCGGGAACGGGCTGGGTCAACCCGGCACGCCACGTGCTGATCGACGAGACCATGATGAGGTGCCCGGATGCGGCAGGCGCCATCGAGCAGTATCTCAACAGCGAGGAGATTCCGAGAATATCGGCGATTCTCGCGGGCAAACTCGAGCTCCCTGAGAACGCCCTCCAGAACGGGATGCTCGCGCGCGTGGTGCCTGGCGCTGAAGAGATCATGCTCGGCGTCTCGCAGAGCCTCACCGACACGCTCAAACACACCGTGATGATCAGCTCGCTGCCGCGGGCAATGTCATCCTTTTCCGCCGCGCAACGCTCGCCGATGAATGTGGCCATTGCGATTTCCCGCTCTCAGGGCAACCTCTCGAGTGAGATCAACTACCGCACCATCGGGCTGATGGCGCAGGATGCGCTCCCGAAACTGCGCAACCAGCTCGAATTCATTGTGCTCGCTGTTTTCCCGCTGGTGATCATCCTCGTCATCGCCGCCGGTCAGGGCGGTGTGCCCATTCTCAAGGCCTACTTCACGCTGCTTATATCGCTCTCGCTCTGGGCACCGATCACCGCCGCCATGAACTATCTCACCATCCATGTCGACGCCAACCCGATGAACCGGCTTGTCGCCGAGTACGGCGGGATGAGACTGCAGGCTGTGGATCTGATCCGCGAGGCGGGTGCGAGCTCACAGGCCATGGCTTCGATGCTGCTCTGGGTAGTGCCGCTTTTTGCCTACGCGATTGCCAAAGGCTCGGATATGGCCATCACCTCAATGGCAAACTCGATTCTTGCGCCGGCAGCCAGCGCTGCACAGGCGCAAGGCACCTCACTTGCCATGGGAAACCTCTCCGCGGGTAACGCCTCGGTTGGAAACACGGCAGTCAACAGCCACACAGGTAACCATAACGACACGAGTTCAACCTACACCTCTCAGACCCAGCATGTCACAACTAATGCAGCTGGTTCGGCCACGATGGATGTCGGCTCGAACACGGTGACCAGTCTGCGTGTCAATCAGAGTGATATCGGTGTGAACATGGACCAGTCACGAATCCGCAGCACCGGCCGTAACGACACCTTCACGGAAAACACCGCGAGCAATATCACTCACGGCTACAACACGTCTGTCGGCACATCGTACAGCGGAGCACAGAGCTACTCCTCCAGTGGAATGATCTCCCGCGAAGGGGCGACAACGCAGAATCAGACCAGCAGTCAGGCTAACGGTTATCAGAGCTATGCCGGCAACAGCATGGCATTTGGAGAAAGATACGGGTATGGCTCTGCTGGAAATGCAACAGATGCAAGCTCTGCAAATACTCAACTGCAAATTGGTGCAAATTTCCGTAAGTCAGAGGTTGATTCCCGAGGAACGAATAAATCTACCCCAATTATTCAAACAAACCCCAATAATTCCAACTTTGTAAATCCAAACCCAGTTTCTGACTTAACACCAAGTAACGGAGTGGATACTCCCACAGGGATCGGAGTAATCAAACCCTCCTCAGAACCACTTAGCAGCCAAATCACCGGAATCACGGCTGCACCAGTACTTAATGGATTGACTTCAACTCCGAATAAAAACTCTAATGTGACACTCCCCAAAAAGACGATGTCAATTCAAGGAATTAATGGTTTTGGAGGTGATCTTACTATTCGAACCAATATTTCCGGAAATCATTCTGAAACTTCCAGTTCATCGTTTGATGTTGCGACGAAAGACGACAGCGGCTACAAAAACACCTACGCCACTAGCGACTCAGATTCCTTCGGTATAAGCCAGGCGAGAAAAGATGCAACCTCTGAATCCAGCGGCTTTAATCAAAATCGCGGGCATAACAGTTCGGCCAACGAGACCTTTGTCTACAGCGGCAATGACAGCAAGGCTCGAGCACAAATGGACTTTGCCAATTTCAGTAGCTCCGAATCCGCTTCTATTAACGGGAGCGTCAGAGCCCGTGAAATGGCTCTTGAGCAGGCCCACGGCAGCGTTACCGATGCTCTATGGAATCTTAATCAGAGTCAGGAAAGCCGGAGGCAGCTTATGTTCCAGGGACGCGATGAGTTTGAACTTCCCGACAATCTCGGCGCTCGAGGCGATGGCCATCAAACACAGACTCTGGCCAGAGGTCGTGCACATATGCAACACGCCGCCCAGGACATCAATAATGCGCCCATGACACAAGTCAATTCTCAACCAGCAAGAACCGGGCAGATCAAGGCATTTAGCCCGGTTATGCCAGTAACCGAAGTTGAAGCTGACCGCAGACTTCTCAATGCTGGGGTTATTAAGGCCGCCCAGACCTATTTCAAATATGAAGAAACAGGTCCCGCAGGTGTCGGCGGCAGAGCTGTGCTTCTTGGAGCTTTTTATAACTCACCTGATGTATTAGCCCGAGATCTGAGAAATGCTGCCTCTAAGAACCCTGCACTTGCGGAATTCCTTAAATCAGAAGCAGTGAATTCTTCGCTCTCTGACAAGGAATATATGCAAAAACTGGAAAAGTATTTTAAAGATTAAGAGATGGTTTATCTAAATCCACCAATGGCTAGGGAAATTCAGATGCATAAAGACAAGAGCCAAGTCATCAACCGAATCATCAACTTTAAATGTTGTTCCTGGCGGGTAAATAGTAATTCTTGTCCACCATGGAACGCGCTTGGAAAGCCACTTCAAAAAAGCCTGCTTTCCAAAATCGGCTTTGTATTTTTTGGAGAAAAGACCGAGGAAAAAATACCCGATGTTGATAAAGACAAAGAGATACCAGCAGGCATCCAGACGATACGGGCGAACCTCGTAGAGCACAACCTTTGTCTCGTCTTCCTCGTAAAAATACATATCAACCTCTTTCCGGGCACAAATATTCGTCGATTAACACATATACCAATTAGCAACTCAGCTCATGTCGGTGCGCCTGAGATGCCATTTGCTATTGACACCTGTGGTGAGCGAATCAGTCGAGGCTGTTATCTTGATAGGTTTAGTGTACTACGGTATTTTCTGGGATTCAAGAATATTCTCAAAAATATTTCTGAAAAATTTCCCTTATTTTTCAGTACCTTATTAAATTTCCCTATATCAGGACAGAAAAGAAAAAACGGAAAAAGAGTAAAGGATCATAAATTACCTGTTTTGATCCACTAAAAAGATTCTTTCTGAATAAGACTTACACAATATTGCTGACGAAGATCCGCCCGCCGACCCGAGACTGTTCTCCGTCACTGAGGACCAAAAAGAAAAATGAAATTCCACAGACCGATGCATGCGCTTCGCTATGCCGCCAAAATCCGTTTTCCCGCCGTTGTTCTGTCAGTGGCCAAACGTCGCACATACAAGGAGCCGGTTGCCTCGGGCGAGCGCGTGGAGAGCTTTCTCACACATCTGGCAGAAAAAACCGGCCGGGCGTTAGACCCGCAGCTGCCGGTAGCCGGCGTCGCTGTCATACTCTCCACGCAGTACCACACCCGTGTGACAGCCACCACGGATATTGCAAGGCTTCTCACAGAAAACTTCCATAAGCTCGGCAAAAACCGTATCGGCTGGATACTCTTTCAGCCCTGCGAGAAGCGTGAGCTTGAGGGGCTGCGTGAGCGCACCCTTAACGCGACCTACCAGAGCGGCTTTGCCTTTGACAGCCGTGCGGCCATTGACACCATGGGCGGTCTGACGCCGCAGGTGAGCCGCGCTCCTCTAGCAGCAGCGATCCGCGCGGGCGACCCTGCTCTGCTGCCCGTCCCGCCCGAGCGGGCGTATCAGTCACTCCTGCGCACCCTCCTTCTTCCCGAGCGGCTGATGTGGCAGCGCCTGCTGCAGCTGCCGGGAAACGACAGGATTCTTCACACCTTCGCGCTCTTTCTTGACCGGGTGATTCCTTTTGCCGGGCGGCTGGAATTCTCCGGCTGGCAGCTTGAGTGCAATCTGAGCGATCCGCTTGTGTTCTGGCAGGATTTTCCCTACAGCGAGGGACATATCTATCAGAAAATTGATGACCAGTCTTTTGTGACCGTGGCTGCCCTCTCCTGCGGACGGCATCCGGTGCTCACCGTCGGTTTTTATCCCGCAGAAACGCACCCGGTAACAGGCCCCGTCTACTACGCACACCTCGCGCTCAACCACGATGCGCTCGCAGCTGAATTCGGGAATGAGAGCCGCGCGCTCAGACGCTGCCGGGAAATGTTTCCGACAGCGCACTGGTATCGCGGACGGCGCACACCCGCTGCGTTCACGAACGCGCTCCCCGGCGCAGAAGCGTTTACCGCGGAGCGCACAGCAGAGCGTGACCGTCTTCTCAGGAAACTCTTTTCTGAAGTGCGCCGGGTGATGCTCACTGCGCATGCCGATACCGCCCGCCTGTGCAGGCTCCTTGCCGAGGTGCTTTTCACAAACGAGGCGCCGGGCGTTGAGTGCGCTGTGCTTCCCTCGCCTCTAAACGTGAGCGCCACAATCCGCACGACGGTACTCCTCTCTGAAGTGCCCCTCCTGCTTGAAGACCCCCGGCTGCGGCTCTCCCTCACGCTCGAAGCGCTCTCGCTCATGTGCCGTCCGAACCGCCGGCATATCCGGCACAACCGGCTTATCGCCTTTCATGCGCTTCAGCGCGCAGCCGCTCAGCATGCCCTGATTAACTAAGGAGAAACGATGATACTGACCAGACGCGAAGTTTTAACCGCCCTTATTCCGCTTGGCTTTACCGATGTGCTCAATGTGCGCAAAAACCGTAGCGGTGTGCCGGCTTTTGTGAGAAAAATCGAAAAGAACTACCGGCGCATGACGCCCGCGTCCGACGCTCCCGGGCACAGACCTGAGCGCGGCATTTACTGTCTGGTGAGCGCTCACAGCCGCTTTTACATCGGGCAGGCTGAAAACGTTATCAGGCGCTTTGCCCAGCATCTGGAAACAGAGAAAGGCACGGATCTGGTTTATTTCGCGTTTACCCAGTGCCCGAAGGACAGACTTGACCGTCTTGAGGCAGATATTATCCGTGAGGCGCTCGCCGCAGGTCTGCCGATCGTGAACAAACAGCACTACTCGCAACACTTCTCTGCGTCTCACCGCACTAAAGTCGGTCTTGAGGAGAACGTTGCCGCGCAGAGCATTGCCGTCAGAACCCGTTTCAGTCAGATGGTGCCGGAAGATGAGCAGCAGGCGTTTCTCGCAAGAGACCTCACCGGTGACTGGATGAGGCTGGAGGCTCACGTAAGTGCGGCTGAGCGGGAAGGCTGGCGGCATCTGCTCGCGCAGCCCGGGGCTGAAGAGATTCTCCGCGCGGGCAGACGTTTTGCCGCAGAGGCACTCATTGCGCCCGGGAAAACCGCCGGTTTCTGGCAGGCGGAGATTCCGGGACCCACCCGCTCGGTGAGCAAACCGCTGCTTGTGATTTATGCGGGAGCGGCAACAGCGTTGAATGTCTTCAGAGTGAAAACCTCAAACGCGTTTTACGGCGCTTCTCCGCTCTACTTTGAGACGCGGCTCAACACAGCGTTTCTCGCGAGCATCCTCAGTAGCCCTGACTGGCCCGAAGAGCTGCAGACGCTCTATCCGTGCTACCGCTTTGTCTACGAAGGCAAACGCGGCTGGAGCGACACGGAAGGAGCCCGTTACCGGGTTGCGCAGAGCGAACGCAACCGGCGGGCAATCGCCACGAGTCGCAGTGAAGGCTGTGAATATCATCTGGGCGTGGAGAAAAAAGTCCGGCGCAGAATCACCGGCGCAGATACGACACTCCTCGGGAACACTCTCACGCTCAGCGCGCCACTCTGCGCACTCGATGCTGTTCTCGGCACGGAGCTTTTTGTGAGAGCGATCCGTATTGAGCTTGTCGCGCAGATGGCACAGAACCCTTCCATTCTGCAGCGGCGCAACCGGCTGCTGGAGCGCTGGCTTGCCGGATAGAGGCGCCAGAACGTTGGCCGGCGTGTGCAGCAGCGGAAGTCTGGTGCAAGGCCGCATCAGGCAAAGGTCATCTCTGCCTCAATTTTCGGACGCATCAGAAAACGGCCAAAGACGGACTCGCACGCATCGTCAAAAACGCTGTTGAGTTCTGTCTTCAGGCCGTCCCATGTTGCAGCCTCCGCCACGCAACCGAAGGCAGGCAGAAAGTCTTCGCTAGTGGCCACAAAGACTTTCGCCTCTGCGTCCCAGAGGACTTTGACACGAACCTTGAGTCTGAAACCGAGGCAGGCGGCGACTTTCCAGCCGCAAAATCCAACGCGGTAAGCGAACATATCGGTTCCTTTACTTGTTAATCCACTCGCTTAGACGTTATAACGTAAGTAAATCAGAAATGCTGAATTTCAAGCCAGCTCGACAGGAGGTGCCGGCGATGATTGTGGAACTTCAAAATTCTCAGATCACGATACCAGAAGAAATTCTTCTTAAGTTTGGCCTTTCCGAAGGCGACAGGCTGGATATTTCCGTCAAAGACGGCGGCATTCTGATGATGCCTGTCGCTCTTTATCCTGAAGGCTATATTGAGGAGCTCAAAGAGGAGACTGCAAACGTCAAAGCAAAAATAGCCTCCGGCGAGCAGCCGCTTTTTTGTTCCGTTGATGCGCTTTGCAAGAAGCTGTAGGTTTTCATTCAGGCGACAGTCAGGAAATCCCGGCAGTTTGCACCTGCCGGGATAAACCATCCGGTGCGGCCGGGATCGCACTGCCCGGCTGCCCGGCACTTGGGTCAGAGAAGACCTTTTCGCTCTTTTTCCTTCATGATAAAGCCCATAAATGCGAGCATCGTCATGGCACCGAGCCGCGGCGTGATGCCGGTCGGATCGTACTGCGGTGCGACTTCAACGAGGTCAAAGGCTACAACATTGCCTTTTCTGGCAATGCCTTCAAGCACATCCGTGACAAACGGATAGCTCAGGCCGCCCGGCGACGGCGATCCCACACCCGGTGCAATACTCATGTCGTAGCCGTCAATATCGATCGTCACGAAATAGTTTTTCGCCTGCGGGATTTTTTCAATCACGGCCTTCGCCCCCAGGTCCATTGCCTGTCTGGCCGGAATCACCACCGAACCGAAGCGGGCGGCATCCTCAAAGTCCTCCCGCGTGTTGCTGCCCAGGCCGCGAATACCGATCTGGCACATTTTCGTGAAGTGTCCCATCTCCGAGATCATCCGCATCGGTGAACCGTTTGACCAGGTCCGTCTGCCGAAGTCCAGATGCGCGTCAAACTGAACAATGCAGAGATCTTCAAACATATCAAGTGCTCTGGCTGTCGGAATGCTCACGGCATGGTCGCCCCCCATCATCACCGGAATGGCGCCGCGCCCGACGATCTTTCGCACCGCTGCCGTCGCATTATCAAACGTGGCCATAAAGTCCATCGGTACGATGTCCACGTCACCGGCATCGACAATTTTCACGGGTGCTGCGAGATACTGCTCCTGACGCTCCGGATCCCAGAATCCGGCGGCGCCTCTTGCGTAGTGGCAGGAGACTTCACGGATTCTTCTGGGGCCGAATTTGGAACCGGTCAGATAGGCGGTGCTCTGGTCATAAGGAATGCCCATCACACACATATGCGCATCGAGCGTGTCAAGGTCGGTGCAGATCGGATATTTTGCAAAACTGGCAATGCCGGTAATCGGCAGATTGTAGGTATGGTCCATTCTATGTGCTCCTCTCACAGTCGGGTCTTCAATCCGGCGAAACCCGTGAGCTCGCTCTCAACGCGCCGCCTGTAGGCGGTTTCGGCATTTTCACCAGATTCTTCAATTATAGTCACGCCAGTCCGGCACCCGCGCACACACGGGATACCACACGGAGAAGCTTGGCAGGACATCAGGAAAAATCTGCACCGTCGGGTTGCCGTATCGCCGGCTTTACCGGAGAGCGTGGACGGCCTTGAACACGCCGCTCCACCCGCCAGACGCTCCCGTCTTTCCTTAATAAAGACAGTGTAATTTACGATACCTTAAAACCGGCGATCTCTTCAAAACTTAGGATTAACCCTGATTCCGCCTGCCGCATCCCGCCATCCTCACAAAAAACACAAACTCCTCAAATTCCCTCTGCGGCAGCGCTTATAAGAGAAATGGTTAGCAAAATCTCAACAGCGATTAAGGAATCCTCAATCCTGAACTGAGAAACTCTCACGACGCCGTCACGTCAGGATCGGCATACTTTGCACCGTTACCTAGTTCTCACGGACTAAACCACTTTGGAGACTCAACAAATGAAAAAATTAGTGCTTGCTCTTGCACTGACCGGTGCTCTCAATGTCTATGCCGCCAACGTGGCCACTGACGTGGTCGTGATCGGCTCGGGCGGCGCCGGCCTCTCGTCAGCCGTGACGATGCACGACCTAGGCGAAAAGGTCATCGTTCTTGAAAAGATGGCCATTATCGGCGGCAACACCAACCGCGCTGAAGGCGGTATTAACGCTGCGGAAACGCCTGAACAGAAAAAGGCCGGCATTCCCGACACCGTCGATCAGTTCTTCTCTGACACGATGAAAGGCGGTCATGACATCAATGACGCGCGTCTCGTGCGCACCATGACCACGCACGCCAAGGACTCGGTGGCCTGGCTCCAGAGCCTTGGCGCTGACCTGAGCCTTGTGGGCCGTGCGGGCGGCGCAAAGTACAACCGCGCTCACCGTCCCTCTGACGGCTCCGCCGTGGGTCCTGAAATCATGAAGACCCTTTACAAGGCCGCCACGGAACGCAAGATTGAAATCCGCAAGAACAGCCAGGCCGTTGAACTCATCAAGAACGCCAAAGGCGTCATCAGCGGCGTGAAGGTCAAAGGCAAGGACGGCAAGGTCTACACAATCGACACCAAGGCTGTGGTGCTTGCCACGGGCGGCTTCGGTGCCAATCCGAAGATGGTTGAGCAGTACAAGGCCTCGCTAAAAGGCTACGCCACGACGAACCAGCCGGGCGCCACGGGTGACGGCATCACGCTCGCCACCAAGGTCGGTGCCGGTCTTGTGGACATGGACCAGATCCAGGCGCATCCGACTGCCACGCCTGACGGTGTGCTCATCTCTGAATCCGTGCGCGGTGACGGCGCGGTGCTCGTTAACAGCAACGGTGTGCGCTTCACGAACGAACTGCTCACCCGTGACGTCGTCTCCAACAACGAACTCAAGCAGCCGGGCCGCTTTGCCTGGATTGTCTGGGACGACAAGGTTGCCAAGTCCGCCAAGCTTATTCAGGAATACATTCACATGGGGCTCGCTGTGACGGCTGACAACTATGCCGATCTTGCCAAAAAGATGAATGTGCCCGCCGATGCGCTCGTCGCGACGATGAAGCACTACACGGAAATGCAGGCCAGGGGCAAGGACGAGGATTTCGGTCGCGCCCAGATGCCTGAAGCGCTCACGACGGCACCCTTCTACGCGGTGAAGGTTCAGCCTGCCATCCATCACACGATGGGGGGACTGCACATCAACACCAAGGCGGAAGTGATCAGCACCAAGGGGGAACCCATCCCCGGCCTCTTTGCCGCGGGTGAAGTCACGGGCGGCGTGCACGGCGGCAACCGTCTCGGCGCCAACGCCCAGGCTGACATCATCACGTTCGGCCGCATCTCCGGCCAGAGCGCGGATGCCTACGTGAAATCGATGAAGTAATTCCCCCCGAGACCAGTGTCTCTGCCAGAAGTTTCCTCCTTGAGTCTCAACTGTCTGAGGAAACGCCCGGCGCCTCCTGCCGCCAGCAGATATCCGTACTGCTGCGGCGGCAGTGAGGCGCCGTTTTTCTTTTCTCCCCGCCTCCCCGCCTCCCCTCCTCCCCTTTTGCCCCTGCTCGAGAGGCACGGACGCTTTTTGCGCACTTTTCAAAAAGTCCGTATTCTGCTAATCTCCTAAGCTTTCCGACATTAATATTCGCAGATTCTGCCGCGCGGCCCCTGCCCGATGAGGGGGCAGAGCCGCGGGCAGTCAGCCACAAAAAGAAAGATAACCGCTTATGCAGACGCTCTCCCTCAGGTCCCGGTTTCTGATCGGGCTCACACTTTTTTCCATGTTTTTCGGTGCGGGCAATCTGATTTTCCCGCCTTTTCTCGGTTTTCTCGCGGGGGAATCCACCCCTGCCGCCATGGCGGGCTTTGCGCTCACCGCCATCTGCTTTCCGGTGCTGGGCGTGATTGCGGTGGCCCGAAGCGGCGGCCTCACGAATCTCGCGAGCCGCGTGCATCCCGCCTTTGCCGCCGTCTTCACGCTGCTCATCTATCTCTCGATCGGTCCGTGCCTGGCGATTCCGCGCACAGCGAGCACCTCGTTTGAGATGGCGGTAACGCCGCTGCTCAAAAGCGACCTGCTCACGGGCACGGTGATGGGGCTCTCCTGGTCAACGGCGCTTCAGGCGCTCTACTCGGCAGGCTTTTTCATTCTTGCCGGCCTCATTGCACTTGATCCCGCAAAACTCACCGAGCGGCTCGGCAAAATTCTCTCGCCGATGCTCCTCACGCTCATTGCCGTGCTCTTCGGGGCGACGCTTTTCAACCCCATCGCCACCTCGCTCACCCCGGCGCTCGATCCGTACCGCACGAGCGCCTTTTTCCGCGGCTTTATCGAAGGCTATCAGACGATGGACACCATCGCCGCGCTCAACTTCGGACTCATTATCGCGATGAACATCCGCGCGTTTGGTGTTACCGAGGAGCGTGGCGTAGTCGCCGAGACAATGAAAGCGGGTCTCATGGCAGGCGTGCTCTTTATCATCGTTTACGGTGCCCTCGCGTGGCTTGGCACTCAGACGGCCGGGGCGGGTTACACTGCCGAAAACGGCGCACAGACCCTCTCGGCCCTCGGCGCCGCGCAGTTCGGCACCTTCGGGAGTGTGATTCTGGGGGCGTGCTTTTTTATTGCGTGTCTCAACACCTGTATCGGCCTGCTCTCGTGCTGCTCGAACTACTTCCGCGAAATCCTGCCGGTGCTGGGCTATCGCGGGTGGCTCCTGGTGTTTGTAGTGACGAGCATGGTGATCAGTAACGCGGGACTCACTACGATTCTCAAACTCTCGATTCCGGTGCTCGTGGCGATCTATCCGGTGAGTCTGGTGCTGATCGTGCTCGCGCTCACGCACCGGCTGCACGCCGCACACCCCGCCGTCTATCCGGCGGCGATTCTGCTGACGGGACTCACGAGTGTGGCGGGGGGGCTTAAAA
>OGMW01000286.1_pt1 | contig 57328 bp, 53 predicted proteins | sample 1573281 | NCBI WGS metagenome assembly OGMW01 (sample SAMEA2581907, study PRJEB24529) | metagenome | biome: Human gut stool | place: China | collected 2011 | reverse complement strand
TCATTGCGGAAGATATGAGCTTGAGTTTGGACAATGATACACATATTGAGACGGTTGTCTTGCTTTCCAAGGGTGAAATCGACTTCAAGAAGATTCGGGTGGAGTTCTCGTTGGAGGATATGGATACCTCCGGTTTCCAGCAGGGAGCTACCTATGGGCAGATTAAAGAACGAGTGTTGGAGCAGACCAGATTAAAGGTATCTTCCCTGTATATCTCGCAGGTTAAGCGGAAATGCGGTCTGGAGGTCGGGCAGAGTTATAACCTGTCGAAGAAGGAAAATGCCAAACAGCCGCAATGCCCTCCCGAAAAGGAAGCGGCGATTATGGAAGCATTGAAGTATTTTGGAATGATATAGGGGGCTGCATATGGAAAGTCTGATTTCCTGTGAGTTCAATATCGACACCGCTTGTGTAGAGCTTAAATTTGCTGATGGCAGCATTATTTCTATTGATTGCACCGCAGTCGAGAACGAGATTGCAAACAATATGTATCAGCGTTCTGAATTAGACTACCTGATTTTCAATGATCCGGTTGCCTATGCTGACCTAATTCTCAATGGAGACCCAGAAATTTATTTGAAAACCGTAACAGAGGATAAGCCTCTGGACTAACTAAAATCCGCCAGTGCCGATAATTTAAGTGTCGGTACTGGCGTATTGCTTTTTTACCTCTGTTCATTTCTATTCTCTTTTCATATCACCTGTAAACAATTACAGCTGTACATATTGATCTGATGTGCTATAATTACACCATTTAGGGGGGCTATAGAATGAGCGAGCCTTTTGACTACGGGCATTTTGATATCGTTTTGGCTGAGTATTTGCGGGAAAAGAAAGTCAGCAAGAACTATTTGGCTGAGAAAGCAAACCTACAACGGACACAACTGAACGCTTATTGCAAGAACGCTATCAAGAGGCCAGACCTCGACGTACTGGCTCGCATTTGCTATGCCCTTAACTGTGATCTGCCAGACATAATTCGTTATGTACGCCCTTTGGAAAAGAACGGAGGAAATAGCGATGGTCGATACAACAACCGGGGGTAAAAGAAATGGATGTAAATAGAGAGGGATATATCATCGATTTTATTTCTGGTCTACAAGTCAAAGAAAGTCCAGAGGAAATTGATGCCGTTCAGCCGTTCTCGAAGATTTTAGTGGATGACTATGGCTACCCCAAATCCCATATTCACACGCGGCCACAATACCGAGTCAAAGTAAGACCCTCAGACAAGAAAAAAGAATACCCTGTTGATATTGCAGTCTTCACCGGAGAAGTTCACGATGAAGATAGCATATATATTATTGTTGAGTGCAAAAAGAAAAATCGAAGAGATGGCAGGAGCCAACTTGAGGATTATTTGCGATTCTCAAAAGCGTACATTGGCGTCTGGTTTAATGGCGATGAACGTATTTATTTGCAGAAAATAGAGAAAGACGGAAAAATCTATTTTGAGGAAATTCCGAACATCCCGCGGTATGGCGAGCGGCTTGAGGACATCGGCAAATTTAAGAGAAAAGATTTGCGACCTGCAGAGAATTTGAAACCGACATTCAAGACCATTCGGAATTATTTAGCGGCAAACGCAGTAGGCATTACACGGGATGAGGTTTTTGCATCGCAGATCATCAATCTAATTTTCTGCAAAATTTATGATGAGCGGTTTACTAAGCCCGACGATACAGTCAAGTTCAGAGCCGGACTGAAGGAAAAAGATGAAAAGATATTAGAACGGATTCTGAAACTGTTCGAGTGCGTCAAGCATCAGTACAACGATGTCATTGAAATCTCCGACTCAATCATCCTTGACGCAAAGTGTATCAAGTATATTGTGGGTGAACTGCAACTATACAGCCTTAAAGACAGTTCCCGTGATGCTGTTGGAGAAGCCTTTGAAATCTTTATCGGGCCATCTTTGAAGGGAGCGCAGGGGCAGTTTTTCACGCCGCGAAATGTCGTCAATATGGTCATCCGGATGATCGATCCTGGTGTTGATGAAAAGATACTTGATCCCGCCTGCGGCAGCGGGGGCTTTTTGGTGGAGGCATTGCGCTATGTATGGAGCAAGCTGGAGGCAACGGGCGCTGAGTATGGCTGGCCAGATACAGAAATAGAGGCGGAAAAGCAGAAGGTTGCTATTAAGAATTTCAGAGGGATAGATAAAGATAGTTTTCTTAGCAAAGTTGCCAAGGCGTATCTTGCTATTCTTGGCGACGGACGTGGCGGTGTTCACTGCGAGAACAGCCTTGAAAGTTTCAGCAACTGGAGTCCGAAAACTATTGAGGATATTCAGCCTGGAACCTTTGACATTATCGTTACCAATCCTCCGTTCGGGAAAAAGCTGTCCATTGATACAACGGAAATACTGAACCTTTACGACCTCGGGCATAAATGGACGGAGCAGGATGGATGTTTCAGCAAAGGCGAACTGATGGATAAACAACCGCCGCAACTGCTGTTCATTGAGCGTTGTTTCCAGATGCTTCGAGATGGCGGTCGGATGGGAATTGTTCTCCTTGAAAGCATATTCGGAATGCCAAAATATCAATACGTGGTCAACTACATCCAAAGCAAAGCCAAGATCCTTGCTGTAGTTACACTTCCCGAAGACCTCTTCCAGCCACATACGCATGCCAAATGTTGCGTCTTGATTTGCCAGAAATATGAAAAGGGTGAATCATTTGAGACTTGCTCCGATTATGATGTTTTCATGAGTGATGTCAAACGGTGCGGACATGACAGTAGAGGCAATGTGACATACACGGTCAATGAAAAAGGTGAAAAAGTGGTCCTTGATGAAATACCTCTTGTTGCTGACAAATATGCAGAATTGAGGTGGCGAGATGCTTGCATACAGGATTAACAACAGGAGCATAAAGAACAGAATATACATCCCAAAATACTACGATCCAGAGCTATATGCTGAAATAGCGGCCTTGAGTAATACACATGAATTGCTCTGCCTCGGAGACCTTATTGATCAAGATATTGTCACGGTTCAAACTGGCCACGAGATTGGCAAGATGGCATACGGCACAGGGAATATTCCGTTTGTCAGAACCTCTGACATAACGAACTGGGAGATAAAGACTATTCCCAAGCAGGGTGTCTCTGAGCAAATCTACCAGCATTATGCAGAAAAAGAGGATGTCCAAGCAGGGGACATCCTGTTTGTAAGAGACGGGACATACCTGATTGGAACCAACTGTATGATTACGCAGCTGGATATTCCTATGATTTTTCAGTCCCATATCCTAAAAATCCGTGTCAACGATAAGCAGCGCATTGATCCGTACTTGCTGTTTATATGTTTGAACTGTTCATTGGTGCAACGGCAGATTAGGAATGTGCAGTTTACGGCAGATATCATCGACACCTTGGGAAATCGATACAGGGAACTAATTCTCCCAATCCCGCTTGATTCGCAAATTCGGGCTGAACTTCATTCCAGGGTAGAGGATGCAATCAACACGCGCATAAAATACAAGGCTGCTGTCAAGCAGATGCCTCTGCTGATTGAACGGGTTTTGGACGCCAATTCAGACAAACCTTTTGACGAGTTCTTTTCTCAGTCCATTGACGAGTTGCTTGATGAGATAGTTCAGGACACGACTACACTGGAATTTGGTGAGTTTTCTGCGTATGCTATCAATATCTCAAAGATTAGAAATAGGATATATCTCCCAAAGTATTATGACCCGTCGATTAAGATGACGTTAGACACTTTGTCGCAGACATGTATGATCCGCTCTATTCAGGAGCTGTTAGATGATGAAATCATTGAACTATCCACAGGTGACGAGATCGGCAAAATGGCGTATGGTACAGGTGATATTCCATTTGTTAGGACATCTGACTTTTCAAACTGGGAGATAAAAGCCGACGCAAAGCAAGGCGTGTCCGAAGAAATCTACAGGCAATATGCTGAAAAGGAAGATGTTCAAGCTAAAGACATTCTGCTTGTAAGAGATGGAACGTATTTGGTTGGAACATCCTGCATGATCACGGAGCTGGACACGAAGATGCTTTATTGCGGTGGGTTGATCAAGATTCGCGTAAAGAAAGAAAATATCATAGACCCATATCTTTTGCTTGGCCTTCTCAATTCGTACATTGTGAAGCGGCAAATGCGAACCAAGCAATTTACAAGAGACGTGATTGATACACTTGGTCAGCGATTTAAGGAAGTGTTCATCCCTATTCCGCAGTCAAAGGCTTTGAGAAAGTCAATTGCGATGCGGGTTGGGGAAATAGTTAATAACAGAATAACCGCAAGGAATGAAATGCGAGATCTATCAGAGAAAATCATCATGCGATAAGACGTTGAATGTCCCACAAATATTTTAAGAGATCACTACCCCTGTGTGTGGATTTAATATGATAATCTCTCTTCCCAACTTTCTGGCATACCGTACTGTCATTGCCGTTCCTCCCCGCCGCTCACCGTTGTAGACAGCCAGCAGACAGGCGGAATGCTCAACCAGATAGCGATTGCGTTTCAACATACAGTCTTTATTGTACTCCCGGCTTACATACACAATTGAATCCGCCCGCTCCAGAATAGAATAATAGAGTTCCCGCGCCGAAACCGACCACTGGTCCGCCTGTCCCTCACAGGGTAGGACACAGTGGAGCTTTAGCGCGGGATTTTCTTTTTTCAAGGCAAAAACAGCCAGCGCCGCCCAAGTGTCGGACCCCTCCGCCATGCCGGAAAGAAAGTCGGTATACCCAGCGTCCACCAGTGTGGCAATTTGTCCTGAGAGCGTTCTTTTCAGAGCAACACATCTAACATCTGTTTCGTCATAGCCCCACGGAAATTTCTTGGGGCGGTGGCCTGTGAACGCACAGCATCTTTCAACCATCATGATCTGCCTCCGATTCTTAATTTTGGCATGGGGGTTATATCCCCTTAACAATGGAGATTATAACCCCCATACTAATTAGTGTCAATCGGGGGTGAGTGCGTGATCGTCTTTGATAAATTGTGGGGTGTCATGAAGGAAAAGGGCGTCTCCACATATCTGCTGAGAGAGAAGTGCGGTATCGACAGTAAGACCATCCGTCGGCTACGGGCAAACGACAATATGGAGACAAAGACGCTAAATAAACTGTGTGCGGTACTTGATTGCCGCCTGGAGGATATTGCTGAATATCTTCCAGACGAGCAGTAACAGCTCTACGGGTCTGTGTGTGCAGAACCGTAGAGCTGTTAACATTTTCGGGGCGAGGTGTCCAGACTGCGTTTTAGCAGTATTGGTACCCAAGGCTCCGAAAATGTAGGGGAAATCCAAGGGGGATACTTCCCCTCTTGGCACACGATTTTCCAGCAGGAAAGTCTAGTGTGTTATACCTTTGTGGAGCGGATGGCAGCCGAAAATACAGCACACCCCGGTCATGTGTGCCTGCGTTTCCGGCGTTCTGGTGGGAAAGGTTGCCCCATAAACGGGGCAGTCTGAGCAACAGAAAAAGGCTGGAAGAAGGTGCGAAAAGCAGCTTCTTCCAGCCGGTCATCAGCGGAACAAAGGTATATCAAAAGCCTCCGTCCTGCCGCAGCAGCCACCGTTAAAACCACCACGGCAGCTCCAGCCATAGATTGTCCAGCGCCAGAGCCTCGGTTGATTTTGCCCGGCTCTCACTGAGATGGAAATGCAGCGCCGTCCCAATCAGCGGATGCTCCATATCGTCCTCAAAGCCAAAACGGTACCGGAGATATGCCCTGTCTCTTGCGGAGATGCGTCCCAGCCCCTCGTACAGCTCCCGCCGGTTTTCTTCTTTGACCATGATCTTCTCTGGCTCAGCGGCATACGGATCAGCAATCAGCTCGGAACGCTGCATGGAGTCCTCGCCGGGGAGCAGATCATCCAGATTGATCCGTTCCATAGGAAAGCCATCCTCTTTTGATTGCAGCTGCTGCTCAAAGGTGGTAAAGGCGGAAGAAATCAAATCCATCATGGCGTTGCGGATGGCTTGTCCGGCATAGGTTAGGAACTTTATTTTCTTGTCAGGGTCATACAGGGAGATTGCACGTAAAAGGCCGATGCTTCCCTCCTGAATCAGATCATCGTGGTCAATACCAAGCTCACTGTTGCCCAGTCCCACGCTTTGATACAGTTCGTTGGCGATTTTCCGTATGTATCCCAGATTGTTTTGCACCAGTTGCTCCTGCGCCTGTGCATCCCCTCGCTGTGCCAGTACGCAGAGTTGCTCATTTGTTTTTGGCTTCATGATCCTGCTCCGCTATCCGTTGTACCATGTGAAGCAGCGCCTGCCGCACTTCACCCAGAGAATCGGCATCGGCAAGCTCCATCCCGGAAACATTGGCAATAATCAGATCCACAACCTGTTCCGGCGAAACGGATGGATGCAGCGCATCCTGGCCTTTCATCGTTTCCGAGTACATCTGTTCAACCACTTCTTTGGTCAGCGGCTCCCCTGTTTCCGTGCCGATTTCTTTTTTGATCTCCCGCAAAACGGTCATAAACTGATTTTGGATATTGGTCAGGTCTGCCTGATAGACGGGCATCTTATTCAGCAATGCAGTCTGTGCTGCTTGCTGGGCCGCTTTTCTGGCCTCAGGCTGCTCTTTTCCCGTCCCCAACAGCATGGAACTGAGCGTTTGAAATATCTGATTCTGCACCGCAAAACCAGAGGCGAGGGTATCATCAAAATACAGAGCAATCATGTTGGTAAGCTGGGCGAAGCGGCGATTTTCCAGCAGACGGCTTACTACCTGCGGATTGGTTCTGCCGGTATAAAGATTCCGTGCAGCTTCTGCGGACAATCCCAGCTCGGAAATGTCATAGTTTTTCCGGTCAGGGACATCGGTCATACACAGGAGAAAATCGGTAGAAACATTGAAGATGCGGGCAATTCCAATCATCTGATCCAGGCTGAGTGTATCTTTCGTCCCGTTGATAAAACGGCTCAGAGTGCTTTCGGTAACACCAATTTTCTTAGCCAGTACCGTTTGCGTAATTTTATGTTCTTTCATCAAATCCTGCAACCGCTGCTGCGGCGTGCTGGGAAGATACCGCTGCTCCATATCCAAGCCCCCTTTCAGTTTTTCTTGATATATTTCCCGCTTTTAATGCGGGCGTCTTTTGGCTTTTCCGCATCTTCCGGGATGATCCAGCGGCTGCCTGCCCGTTGTGCGCCGGGAATGCGGTTTTCATTGCAGAGGACGCCGACACGCCGGGGCGATAAGCCCCATTTTTCTGCTGCTTCAAAGGTAGAAAGGTATTTCATGGTTTATTTTGTCCTTTCCTGATTCTAAGTCAATTATATTCCATAACCGGAATAATATCAACATATCTTTGTGAACATCTGCCGCTCTGAGGTCTTGCAATTTTGCAAGATTTCAGGGCGGCTTTTTTGTTTCTTGCTGTTCTGACGGATTTTTGAGGAAGTTCCCTTTTTCTCCGTACATTGAGGTGACAGGGAAAACCTGTACGAAAAATGAAGGAGGAAAACACATGAGTATCTACGAAATTGTAAAGACAAACGTGACCGTCCGGCAGGCTGCTAAACACTACGGAGTGGAGGTGCAGCGGAATGGGATGTGCCGCTGTCCGTTCCACGATGACCGGCACCCCAGTATGAAGCTGAACGAGGACTATTTCTACTGCTTCGGCTGCGGGGCGCACGGAGATGTGATCGAGTTCACTGCCCGTTTGTTTGGTCTGAGCAGCTATGAGGCGGCGGAAAAGCTGGCGTATGATTTTGAACTTGGACCGGACAAGCCGCCCGCAGCCGCTGCCCTGAAGAAACCGAAATACCCGTTGACAAGAGCATTCCAGAGAGATGAGATGCGCTGTCAGCGGGTATTGTGCGATTATCTGCATCTTCTGGAGGACTGGAAGGAGCGATATGCTCCCTCCAGCCCGGAGGAAGAATGGGATGACCGCTTTGTGGAAGCCTGTCAGATGCTGGATCGTGTGGAGTATCTGGCGGATGTACTGACATTTGAAGAGCTGGCTGTCAGAGTTAAAACAGTGGATATGCTGAAAAAAGACGGCATCATAGACAGGCTGGAAGAGCGCCTGAACCGGCTGAAAAAGGAGGGGCGAGCATATGGCAAAGAGCAGGAAATGGACTGATCCCAATCTGCCGGTCTGGTTCGACGGGACAAATATCAATGAAGCGGTATTCTGCGATGAATTTCTGAGCAGCCACAAAATCATTTATTCCAACCGGGCATTTTTTACACCGGACGGCAGAGTGACCGATGACCTGCCGCTGCGGGGAGAAATCTTTGAACGGTTGAAATGCTGCGCCGTAAACAATATCCCCCGGAAGGTCAGCAACATTCTGGAAGTCATGAAGTTGGCGGCTCAGGTGGAGGATTTCTCTCCCCAGCCAGACCGGATTCATCTTTCCAACGGCACGCTGATGCTGGACGGCAGCTTTATTCCCGGAAAGCCGGAGATTGTGCGGAGCCGATTGCCGGTCGCTTATAATCCGGATGCGCCGAAGCCTGCATTGTGGCTTTCCTTTCTGGATGGGCTGTTGTACCCGGAGGACATCATCACTTTGCAGGAGTTTATCGGCTATTGCTTGATTCCCTGCAACAAGGGGCAGCGCATGATGGTCATCAAGGGAAACGGCGGCGAGGGCAAGTCCCAGATCGGCGCTGTATTGGGAGCTATGTTCGGCAGCAACATGAAAGATGGCAGCATTGGGAAAATATCCGAGAACCGATTTGCCCGTGCGGATTTGGAGCATATACTCCTTTGCGTAGATGATGATATGCGGATGGAGGCCCTGCGGCAGACCAACTATGTAAAATCTATTGTTACCGCACAGGGCAAGATGGATTTGGAGCGCAAGGGCAAACAGAGCTACCAGGGTTGGATGTTCGCCCGTCTTCTGGCATTCAGCAATGGGGATTTGCAGGCACTCTATGACCGTAGCGACGGTTTTTACCGCAGACAGCTTGTGCTGACTACCAAAGAGAAACCTGCTGACCGGATAGATGACCCTGACCTGGCCGAAAAGATGAAGGCCGAGGTGGAGGGCATTTTCCTCTGGGCCTTTGAAGGCTTGCAGCGGCTTGTGGGCAACAATTTCAAATTCACGGAAAGCCAGCGCACCAGGGAAAACCGGGAGGCCGTCAAGCGGGATAATAACAACGTGTATGACTTTTTGGAATCCGATGGCTATATACGTTTGAAAGCGGATATGTCCATCAGTTCCAAGGAATTGTATGCGATTTACCGGATGTGGTGTGATGAAAACAACCTGACGCCGCTGAAAAGCCGGAGCTTCAGTGATTTCGTGATTGCTTGCCAGAGCAAATACAATCTGGAACACTGTAATACGGTCACGAATCCCGCCGGACGGCGGGTATGGGGATTCATGGGAATCGAAGCTGTAGCAAGACCGCATATAAATGAGTTTTCCGATGCTTCACAATGTACGTACGTACCGGAGGACTGGCGGGACTGATGTCTCACCACTTTTTGGTACGTATGTACGCAGCAATTTGCCCGAAAACACTCCGTATATGGAAATCTGCCATTGCCGGAGTACGGAAACAAGGCTGATTTTCAAGCCTTATTTTTGGACGAAATGGAAAACGAAAAGAAGTTTTCTCTGGAGCAACATGATTTCACGAAATCACGTTTCCCTGAAACGTGAACCGCTTTTACGGAACCGAAGCAGATTTCACCGTTTCAAGCAAAGACACACGGTATCGAAAACTCGGAGATGCCGCCCTGTGGGCAGGACATCGTAAAAGCAAATTCTATCGGAAAACAGAAAACAAGTATATCCCACGTTCCCGTGAAGCCGGTGCGCTGTTTGGCGCAGCCGGTTCTTTTTATGGAAAAAATCAGGAGGTTATTTTATGCAGTCCAATATCAGAAATGAAATCAAGGCACAGATTGTTCGTGCCGGATTTACCATGCAGGAGGTCGTTGATTTGCTGGCTGACGAATACGGATGGAGCGACAGCGTATCCAACCTGTCAGCAAAGTTGCAGCGGGAATCCCTGCGATACAAGGAGGCCGTCCAGCTTGCCGATGTACTCGGCTATGATCTGGTCTGGCAGAAACGGAGGGATGCGTAATGGAAAAGGCGCAGTATGCGATCCTCCGGTTTGCCAAGTATAAGGGACCGGAAATCGGCAATATCGAAGCCCACAATGAGCGAACCAAAGAGAAATATGCCAGCAATCCCGATGTAGACACCAACCGGAGTAAGTATAATTTCCACCTCATTCAGCCCTATCATAAATACCGGGCGGAGGCAGAGCGGCAAATCGCAACCGCTGGATGCCGTACCAGAAAGGACAGCGTCCGGGTGGTGGAGGCGCTGGTCACGGCCAGCCCGGAGTTCTTCAAGGGTAAGAAACGGTCGGACATCAGGGCTTTTTTTGAAGAAGCCCTTACCTTCATTGAGAGTCATCAATCCAAAGATACAATTATATCTGCCGTGGTGCATATGGACGAGAAAACGCCCCATATGCACCTTTCTTTTGTCCCACTGACGGAGGACCAGCGGCTCAGCGCCAAGGATATTGTCGGTAACAAGAAAAAGCTGACCTGGTGGCAGGATGAATTTTGGAAGTACATGGTCAAAAAGTACCCGGACTTGGAGCGTGGCGAGAGTGCCAGTCAGACAGGGCGTGACCACATCCCGCCCAGAGTGTTCAAGGAAATGACCCGGCTGACCAAGCAGAAAGAGAAGCTGGAAGGGCTTCTGGCCGGAATCGGTCCCTTTAATGCCAAAAGCAGAGCTGAGGAAATCGGCAAGCTGCTGGATGGCTATATCCCTGCCGTGGAGAAGATGCAGACGCTGCTGACCAAGTACAACGTGGCGTTTACCCAAACTGCGGCTGAAAACAAGCGGCTGAAAAAGAAAAACAGCCAGTTGGCAGAATCGCTGGAAGCGGCGCAGGAGAAAAGCGTACTGAAAAAATTGCAGGACAGCCAGCTCCGCAGGGATTATGAAGCGGCGATCAGCACATTGGAACGGATTCCGCCGGAAGTGCTGGAGTGGTACACACAGGGCGATCACGCAAGAAAGGAGCGGCCTATTGAAGAAGTATTATGATAACGCAAAAGATAATGCGGCATTTGACCGCTGTATTGATGTGATGGCAAGGCTGATGCAGCGATATGGGCCGCAGGTGCTGAAGCAGCAGGAGAAGAAAGCCTGCGAGGAAGAAATACCGCAGCAATATTTTGAGAAAGCTGCGTAAGAAAATATGAATTTACACGTTGCGTATTTGTTGGCGGTATGCTATAATAAATACGCAACGTGTATTTTTTTGTTTATGGAGAAAAGATAAATGGATTGCAGAAACAAAATCAGGGAACTGCGGGAAAGCACCGGCATGAACCGCAAAGAGTTCTGTAAATATTTCCAGATTCCATACCGTACTGTCACGGAATGGGAGCTGGATAACCGTCATGCCCCGGAGTATGTGCTTCGGCTTTTGGAATATTATATCCGCAACGAGGGCTTGATGAAGAAGCCAATATCGGGCGAATGTCCGGCTGAACTTGCCGGGGAGAGGGGCGGCAGCCATGAAGAAGAAACGGACTAAGTGTTATCTGTATACGAGAGTGTCCACCTCTATGCAGGTGGATGGCTACAGCCTGGATGCCCAGCGGGACAAACTGCGGAAGTATGCGGAATATGAGGACATGGCTGTTGTTGGGGAATACTCCGATGAAGGGTTTTCCGGAAAGAATATACAGGGGCGCTTGGAGTTTCAGCGGATGCTGAACGACATTCAGGAAGGAAAAGACGGCGTTGATTATGTGCTGGTGTTCAAGCTGTCCCGCTTCGGTAGAAATGCCGCCGATGTACTGAACTCTTTGCAGTTGATGCAGGATTTTGGTGTCAATCTGATCTGCGTGGAAGATGGCATTGACAGCTCCAAGGATTCCGGCAAGCTGATGATCTCTGTCCTCTCTGCTGTTGCGGAGATTGAGCGTGAAAACATTCGGACACAGACCATGGCGGGGCGTGAGCAGAAAGCCCGTGAGGGCAAATGGAACGGCGGCTTTGCGCCCTATGGATACCGGCTGGAAAACGGACAATTACTGATTGCCGAGGACGAGGCAGAAGTGATCCGTGTGATTTATGACCGCTATATTCACACCAATGACGGTGTTGCCGGTGTGGCAAAGTATCTGAACAGCCACGGTTATGTGAAGAAGCTCCGCCAGAACAACACCATTCCGGGCTTTTCCAGAGATTTTGTGAAGGACGTGCTGGATAATCCTGTTTATATCGGAAAAATCGCATACGGCAGACGCAGGACAGAAAAGAAGCTGGGAACACGGAACGAGATGCACGTGGTGGAACAGTCGGAGTTCCCTGTTTATGAGGGACAGCACGAAGCGATTATTTCAGAAGAAGATTGGAACCTGGCACAGGAGAAACGGCGAGCAAATTCCTACCGGCGGGAAAAGGTCAATGATCCGGATCATGCCCATATCCTGTCCGGCATTCTGAAATGCCCCTGTTGTGGTAAAAGCCTGTATGGGAATATAGCCAAAGCGCACAGCAAGGACAAAAAGACCCGGTATTACTACTACTGCAAGAACACTGTCACGCCGACAGGCCATGAGTGTACCTTCCGCATCAATATTGAGCAGACGGAAATGAATCAGATGGTGGCGAATATCATCTCCGCCATGGTCAAAGATCCCCGTTTCTCTGAAGCCATCAAAGAGAAGATTGGCACCGCTGTTGATACGGCAGATATGGAAAAGCAGTTGGAGGCGTTGCAGACACAGCTCCGGCAAGCGTTGGGAACAAAATCCCGGCTGGAGCGGCAGATGGACACCTTGGATGTGACTGACCCGTATTATGACCGAAAAATTTTGGATTTACAGCGCCGTTACGATGAACAGTATGGTAAAATAGAAGATATTGAGATTCAGATTGAGGAAGTCCAGAGCCAGATCAGAAGCATCCGGCAGGAGAAGATTTCTGGCGATAACATTTATCAGCTTTTGCTGGCCTTTGATGAGGTCTACCATTCCGCAACAGAAGTGGAACAGAAAGAGTTCATGAAAGCATTCATTGAGCGGATTGAGCTGTTCCCGGAAAAGCGGAAGGACGGCTGCTGGATCAAGAATATTGTCTTCAATTTCCCCGTTCCTGTGAACGGTGAGGAAGTGAAAGAATTGCCCTTGGAAAATGAAACAATGCTCGAAACCGTGGCGCGGCTGGAACGGAGCTGAGGCCATGGCGGAGGAGAGACACATCTGCGCCCTGCGGCGGCAGGGCTGCGGCGGCTGCCCCCTGCTGGAGACCCCCTATCCGGAGCAGCTGCGCCAGAAGCAGGCCCGGGTGGAGGCGCTGCTGGGGGAGTTCGGGCCGGTGTCCCCCATCCTGGGGATGGAGCACCCATGGCACTACCGCAACAAGGCCATCTCCACCTTCTGTACCGGGCCGGGCCGGCGGCTGGACAGCGGCATTTACGCCGCGGGCACCCACCGGGTGGTGCCGGTGGCCTCCTGCCTGCTCCACCACCCCGCCCTGGACGAGGCGGTGGAGGCGGTGCGGCGGGCCGCCCGGCTCTGCCGGTATGAGCCCTACCAGGAGGACCGGGGCACGGGGCTTGTCCGCCATGTGCTGGTGCGCCACAGCCGCGCCACCGGACGGGTGCTGGTGGCCCTGGTGACCGCCGCCCCCGTCCTGCCCGGGGCCAGGGCCTTCGTCTCCAAGGTGCGGGAGCTCTGCCCGCAGGTGGAGACCATCGTGCAGAACATCAATCCCCGCCGCTCCAGCGCGGTGCTGGGGCCGCGGGAGAAGGTGCTCTGGGGCAGGGGGTACATCGAGGACACCCTGTGCGGGGTGCGGTTCCGGCTGGGGGCCTCCAGCTTCTATCAGATCAATCCGGAGCAGACTGAGGTGCTCTACCGCACCGCCCTGGACGGGGCGGGACTGGACGGCACCCAGACCGTGGTGGACGCCTACTGCGGCGTGGGCACCATCGGCCTGGCGGCGGCGGGGCAGGCCAGGCGGGTGCTGGGCGTGGAATTCAACCCCAGCGCGGCCCGGTGCGCCGCCCAGAACGCCCGGGCCAACGGCGCGGGCAACGCCCGCTTCCTCTGCGCCGACGCCACGGCCTACCTCCAGGGCATGGCCGCCCGGGGCGAGCGGGCGGACGTGGTGTTCCTGGACCCGCCCCGGGCCGGGAGCACCCCGGAGTTCCTGGGGGCGGTGGACCGCATGGGGCCGGAGCGGATCGTCTACATCTCCTGCAACCCGGAGACGCAGCGGCGGGATCTCTGCCTGCTGGCCGGACGGGGGTGGAAGGCCCGGCTGCTCCAGCCGGTGGATCTCTTTCCCCATACGGAGCATGTGGAGTGTGTGGCGGTGCTGGCCAAAATCCGCGGAGGTGGTATGTGAGGTACGCCGCCTCCGAAGTCAAAACAGCATGGGAGCCTGGCGCGCAACGTGCGGCGCCAGGCTCCCAGTTTACTTTGTATGCTATGCTTCCTTCGGCGGCATGGCGGTAGCCACGCCTTTGATCACCACGTCTCCGTGCTGGTTGGTGCATACGGTGTCCAGCTTGACGATATTCTTTTCCGGAAACAGTTCCCGGACGGTACAGGTCGCCGTGACGGTGTCCCCGATATAGACCGGCTTGGTGAATTTCAGCTCCTGGCCCAGATAGATAGTGCCGGGCCCCGGCAGCTTCATGCCCAGCACTGCGGAGATAAAACCGGCCCCCAGGATGCCGTGGGCAATCCGGCCGCCGAACTGGGTCTGGCTGGCGGAAACCTCGTTGGTGTGGGCGGGATTGAGATCGCCGGTGATGCCGGCAAACAGGTATACGTCCGTCTCGGTCACGGTCTTGGTCACGCTGGCGCTGTCGCCCAGCTTCATTTCCCGAATAAGCATTGTTTGACCTCCTGTTCCTGCGTTGTTCCGCTTGAGCCGGGGTTCTGCTGCGCAAGCCCCATTCGCTCCTCCCGGAAGATGCGGCTGTCCATAGTCGTTACATCTGTGATGACTGGTGTGAACTCCATCTGGTCAAGGATATCGCGCTGGATGTCCACGCCCGGGGCGACCTCTTTGAGCGCGACGCCCTCCGGTGTGAGGGCAAACACCGCCCGCTCAGTGATATAGAGGACGGGCTGGTTATGCTTGATTGCGTAGCGGCCCGCAAAGGTCACCTGCTCCACCTGCCTGACCAGCTTTTTGACCTTGCCCTCCCGGAGGAGCTTCAGCATACCGTCTGCGGCTGAGACCTCCAGGCCGCCGGCGGTGAAGGTACCGCAGTAGACCACCTTTTTGGCGTTCTGTGTAATGTTGATGAAGCCGCCGCATCCGGCGATCTTCGGGCCAAATTTGCTGACGTTCACATTCCCGTCCCCGTCCATTTGGGCCAGGCCGAGAAATGCCGTATCCAGTCCGCCCCCGTCATAAAAGTCGAATTGAACCGGCTGCTCCAGAATGCAGTCCACATTGGTGGCGGCGCCAAAATCCATACCGCCGGCCGGGACGCCGCCGACGGCACCCACCTCGGTTGTGAGCACCATGCTCTCCAGCCCCTCCTCTGCCGCCACAGAGGCTACCCCCTCCGGCATGCCGATGCCCAGATTGGTCACCGCACAGGGGGTCAGCTCCATGGCCGCCCGCCGGGCAATGATCTTCCGCGCACCCATCGGCAGCGGGGACAGAGCATTCAGAGGGGTGCGGATCTCTCCGGAAAAGGCGGGGTCATACTGGGTGCCGAAGGTCTGCATGTGGTTCTCCGGCCGGGCCACCACAAGCGCATCCACATAGATACCGGGGAGGCGGATGAGCCGTGCGTCCAGGCAGCCGTAGGAGACCACCTTCTCCACCTGGACAATGACCCTGCCGCCGGAGTTATGGGCGGCCTGCGCCTGGGCCAGGGCCTCGGCGTAGACACCCTCCCGCTCAAAGGTACAGTTGCCGCGCTCGTCGGCATAGGTCGCGCGGATAACTGCGATATCAATGGGGAAGGCGGGATAAAAGAGCTTTTCCTCGCCCTCCAGCTCAATCAGCTTGACCATATCGCCCGCTTCATGGGCGGCGCGGTTCATCTTTCCGCCCTCCAGGCGGGGGTCCACAAAGGTGTCCAGGCCGACATGGGTGATCACGCCGGGCCGCTTCGCGGCGATCTCCCGGAACAGCCCGGAGATGACACCCTGGGGGAGGTTGTAGGCCGCCAGCTTATTCTCCGCCGCCAGCCCTCCCAGCTTGGGCGCCAAGCCCCAGTGTCCGCCGATCACCGTTGTGCACATCCCGTCTACAGCCAGGTGGTTAAGCCCCCGCTCGCCGCTGTCGCCCTGCCCGGACGCATACACGACCCTCAGCCCTCTCGGGTGTCCACTGCTCCTGGCGGCCTCCTCCAGCGCAACCATAATCTCCTCCGGATGCATCAGACCGTTTGCAAAGCCGCCGAACGTCACAGTTGCCCCATCGTAAAAATAGGTGTCTACCGCTTGGCGGGCGGTTAATATCTTTGCCATATCGTTTCGTTCCCTTCCTGTAACATAGAATGGCTGTTTTCCTGAAGGCAAAAGCGGAACGGGTCAGCATCCGATTGCGCGGTGCTGACCCGTTCGGACCGGTCCGTTTTACGTGGACTCTGAGTGATCAGATCAGCCCGATGATTGCCATTGTTGCAGCGATCAGCGCCAGGGCGATGGGGGTGATCACGGTCATGACCAGTACGTGAGGGTAGGACTCCTTGGTGGTCACGCCGCAGACCTGGGCCTCCATAACGAAGGTGGGACAGTGGGGCAGCGTGTCCATGCCCATCGCGGCCATGCCGACGACCTTGTAGAGCGCCTGGGGATTGACGGTGCCCAGGGACATGAACTGGTCGGCCATGGTGCTGCAGAAGATCTGGGTGCCGCTGAGGGAGGCGCCGGTAATACCGGAAAATACGTTGGTTACGATGACGGCGGAGATGTAGGGGTTCATTTTGTCGGCGAGCATCATCGCAAAGTTCATGAAGTACTGGAAACCGGCGCAGGCATTGACGACGGACGCAAAGCCCATCAGCGCGGCGGTCAGCAGCAGGGGATTGATGCTGGAGGTAAAGCCTGTAACCAGGTCCTGAACGATGTGGCCCTTGAGATACTTATAATTGGTAATAATTAGAACAATAGCGCCCGCGCCCATGGCGGTGTTGATGCCGTCAGAGGCGCTCATGGAGTTGGCCAGCACCAGCTTAAGCACAATAATGACAATATAGGGCAGAATAGCCAGGTGAATGGGGGGCAGTTCCTTACCGCTGGTGCTTCCGGCGATGAGTTCGGCGTCGCTCTCAGAGGCTACAAAGCCAATTCCACGGGCACGCAGGGAGTTGGAGGCCCAGGTGAAGTAGAAAATGCCGAAGCCGAAAGCCACTACAAGGAGCACAATTGCCATCGTGGGGGCCGCAAAGGTGGTGACGCCCAGCTTTTCGGACAATGCGATGCACAGCATAGAGGGGGCGCCCGGGGTAACGACATTCAGAACCACGGCTCCATACAGGAAGATGGCGGGCATCAGGAGTTTTGAGACATTGGCTTTGCGGAACATGGGCACAGCCACGGGATAGACGGCAAAAATAATAATAAATGCATTTACACCGCCATAGGCCAAAAGGAAGGTAATAATCAGGGTTCCGGCGACGGTGGCTTTCACGCCGAGGAAGGCGAACAGAAAATTTGCGATAGACTCGGCGGCGCCGCTCTTTTTCATCAGCTCGCTGTAAGCCGAACCAATGGTGAACAGAAACAGGTACGAGCCGAAGGTACTTCCGAGGGAGGCCGCGTAGGTGCCGGTCAGAGTCCCCCAGAACGGGAGCCCGCTGCTTACAATCACGATAACCGAGCCGACCAGGGATGCCACAAAGCCGTTGACACCCTTAAAGGTCAAATAGATCAGGACTGCAACGCCAAGAACCATGCCAATTACGCTGATGATCTCCATACGTTTTCCTCTCTTTCTTATCCAATGATTCCGTACTGGGAGGCGCTCGCTTAACGCTAGGTCAGGACAGTAAAAGCACTATATTTCCATTAAAGAATAATAATGGAATTTAAAGGGCGGACAAGCTCCGGAGGTACTCTGGCCCGTCCCAATTTACCAAATCATATTCCGTTCGGCCTCTTCTCTCAGCCAGTCCCGGAAGTCCGGGTGGGCAATTTTGACCAGGGCCTCAACCCGTTCCCTGATATTCAGTCCCCGCAGCCAGGCGATACCATACTCCGTGACCACGTAGTCGGTGTCGTTTCTGGAAGTGGTGACCGCGGCGCCCCGCGCCAGGAAGGGGACAATTTTTGAGTGCAGCACCTCTTTGCCGTCTGCATCTGTGGCCGAATAGGTGGAATGCATTGCAATGATGGATTTCCCGCCCGGGGACATCTGCGCGCCCTGTACCGTCTCAGACTGCCCTCCGGTGCCGGACCACTGAAGGTTGCCGACGGTTTCAGAGGCGCACTGTCCGGTGAGGTCGATCTCCAGGCTTGCGTTGACGGAGACAAACTTGTTGTTTCTGGCAATGGTGTAGGGATCGTTTGAGAAGGTGGAGGATTTAAAGAGCACGGAGGGGTTGTTGTGGACGAAGTCATAGAGCCTCTGGCTGCCCATGGTGAAGGAGCACACGGAAAAACCGTTCATAAAGCCCTTCTGGGAGTTGTCCACCGCGCCGCACTCAATGAGATCCACCATGGTCTCGGTAAACATTTCCGTGTGGATTCCCAGATGCCTCTTGCTCCTCAGCTCATTTGCTACGGCGTTTGGGATGTTGCCGATACCGAGCTGGATGGTGGAGCCGTCCTCTACAAGAGAGGCCACAAAGGCGCCAATTTTTTTGTCTACCTCGGTGTAGGGCACCAGGGACTTGGTGGGGATAGGGCGGTCGGACTCCACAAGGGCATCCACCTCGGAAATATGTACCTGTGTATCACCAAAGGTGCGCGGAAAGTTGGGGTTGACCTCCAGCAGAACCAGCGCACCCTGATCGATCAGGTCCCGCTCATAGATTGCGCTGACCGAGAGGGAAAAGTAGCCGTGGGAGTCCATGGGGGAGACCGTGGCCAGCACCACGGGCCGGCGGCCCTCGGCCTGCAGGCGCTGTAGAGACTTTCGCAGAACGGAGGTGGAGCTCTGAGGAACGGCGCTGACCAGCTTCTTTTTCTGCGCGTCCCGGAGCCCGGCGGTAAAGAACCAGCCGTTGTGGCTCATGATACCTGCCATCTCGGGGTCCTTCATCGCATCATAATACTGAATGGGAAGGCAGGAGTTCAAAGTAGTGCCTTTTACCCCCGTCTCCTTCAAATGCTGTAGCTTGGACAGGATGGCCTGGGGCTCCGCCGCAGCCTGAGCGGAAAACATGGAATCTCCGTCCTGAATAAGCTCCAAAGCCTGTTCAGCGCTCATTTGTTTCTTCTTGTACAATTCCTGATACTGGTTCACAGGATAACGCTCCTTTCTCGTGGGGCCATGTCTGGTGCGTGGGACAGGGCGCAGAGGAAGGGAATGAACCCCACCCCACACACCGCCTTTTGAGGAATTTGTCCGGTTATGGGGATTTTGTCTTGCCTGCTTCGACAATTTGATTATAGTTGAAGGGCTATGGTTTGAAAAATACACCTTTTTTATCGCCGCATGAATTTTGGTTATGCCGAAAATAATGTTGCTGTTTTTTGAACTTTAGCCCCGTTTTATTGGAAATTATCCTATATTATAGTCTGTTTTTTCTCTCTGGCTAGTGGCCCGGCACTCTTTGCCGCATCCCGTGTTCCGAAAAGAAATTTGCGAAAAGGCGTCATGTACTTTATAATAAAAATACAATTCGCTCGACTGTTCGAATGGTTTTTTGTGTAGGAGGAATCATGGCTTTGCGGCATCACGGCCTGCGGCGGCTGAGGGAGTATGTATGAAACGAATGCAGCTAGAATATTTTGTGCGTATTGTGGAGGAGAAAAGCTTTACAAAGGCCGCAGAAAAGCTCTTTATCAGCCAGCCTGCACTGAGCAAATCGATCCGCGCCCTTGAGGCGGAGCTTGGTGTAACGCTGTTCAAGCGCGATCCCCGCGAGCTGAGCCTGACCAGCGAAGGGGAAAACGTCTACTGTTATGCGGTGGATATTTTGAATTACTGGCAAAGCCGTACCGCCGAGCTGTTTTCTTTGCTGGAACAGGTAAAGGGTTCTCTGCGGTTTGGGCTTCCACCGTCGGTTGGGAGCGTTTTTTTTTCAAAGATTCTGTTTGAATACGGCTGTAAATATCCGCAGGTTGATTTGCAGATTGTAGAGGGAACCTCCAAAAAGATTGAAGCACTGGTCATGAATGATCAGGTAGACCTGGGCGTGGTGATTGAGCCATACGAAAATCCGCATATGAGGTTAAAGACCGTCTACCGTTCTGATGTGGTGCTGGCAGTGGCGCGGAATCACCGGCTTGCAGAGCGGACAGAAGTGGAGATTGCCGAGCTTAGGGATGAGCCGATGCTGATGGTCTCGAAGGACTATATGTTTCACGACCAGGTGCTTGCCCATTGCCGGCAGGCGGGGTTTACGCCAAATATCACGTTTACCACATCCCAGTGGGACCTTTTGCTGGAAATGACGGCTGAAAACCAGGGTGTGACCCTAATTGGGCGGCCTTTGGTGGAAAAGCTCTACAGCGGCAGGATCAAGTGCATCTCACTTCAAAATCCGGAGTTTTTGTGGACACTTGGCTTAATATCAAAAAAATGTAAAACGCTTTCCGGCGCTGCAAAGAGCCTTTGGAATTTTTGCGATGAAGTTTGAGGGGGACCAGACATCACAGCCGGCTGCAAACCTGCCTGCTCCATCTGAAAAACGCCGGGGACAGAACTGTACCGCACAGTCCTGTCCCCGGCGTTTTAGAACATTCTATATGTGAGGGCCTTCCGTACGAGGCTCCGGAGGGCCTATTCCAAATCATATACACAATATGAAGGAACGCCCCGCCTCCCGTTCGGGAGGCGGGGCGCTCTGCTGGCCGGGCACGGGGGACGGGGGGAGGACATAGGATAGGATGCAGAGAAAACGGCCAGACAGCCGCTCTGCCAAATGCTCTGAAAAGGAGAATGCCGCGTGTCAGAATATTGTATGCCTCCCCTTGGGGGGTATTCCAACGGAGAGTGCGCCATGAACCGCATCAATGCCCAGCCGGAGCGGCGGCCCTGCGTGTGCTCCCCCTGCCATCCGGTTCCGCCCTGCCCGCCAATTCCACCCTGTCCGCCGACTCCCCCTCCCATTCCAGGCCCGACCGGCCCGGTTGGACCGACCGGCCCTCAGGGGATTCCGGGACCGGACGGTCCCACCGGCCCTGCGGGCCCCATGGGTCCCCAGGGCGGGACAGGTGATCCAGGCCCCACCGGCCCGACGGGGCCCACTGGCTTGACGGGGGCGACGGGCCCAACCGGCCCCACCGGCGCCGTGGGTCTGACGGGTGCGACAGGTCCCGCAGGCCCGACGGGGCCCACTGGCTTGACGGGTGCGACGGGTCCGACGGGCCCGACCGGCCCCACCGGCGCCGTGGGTCTCACGGGTGCGACAGGTCCCGCAGGCCCGACGGGGCCCACTGGCCTGACGGGTCCGACCGGCCCGACTGGCCCAACTGGCCCGACTGGGCCAAGAGGCGAGACAGGCGCAGCAGGCGCCACAGGCCCGACCGGCCCGTCCGTGACCCCGGCGACCGCAGTGGCGAACGCCACCAGCGCCGCGGACGTGGTGACACGGTTTAACCAGCTTCTGGAAAACCTGCGGGCGGCCGGGCTGCTGGGCACCTGAGTACAGGCACCAAAAAAACGCCGCGGGCGGCGCTGCTGCGCCGCCCGCGGCGTTCCTATAAGGGGGATTGCTTTGTGAAGATTGTGGTTTATGCCATTTGCAAAAATGAGGCCGGATATGCAGAGCGCTGGATGGCCTCCATGGCGGAGGCAGACGGGGTGTATGTGCTGGACACCGGCTCCACCGACGGGACCGCGGAGCGCCTGCGTGCCCTGGGGGCGGTGGTTGTGGAAGAGAGGGTGGAGCCCTGGCGGTTTGACACGGCCCGCAACCGCTCTTTGGAGCTGGTACCGGAGGACGCGGACATCTGTGTGTGTACCGATCTGGATGAGGTGTTTCACCCGGGCTGGCGGGCGGCGCTGGAGGCGGCCTGGGCGGACGGGACCACCCAGGCGGTCTACCGCTATACCTGGAACTTCAACGCCGACGGCTCCGAGGGCACCGTGTTCTGGATTGAGAAGATCCACGCCCGCCGGGGATACCGCTGGACCCGCCCGGTTCACGAGGTGTTGGAGCGGCAGGAGGGCTGGGGACCGGGGCGGAAGTGCACGGCGGAGGGGGTGCAGTTGGACCACCACGCCGACCCCGCCAAATCCCGGGGGCAGTACCTGCCCCTGCTGGAGCTGTCGGTGGCGGAGGCCCCGGAGGACGACCGCAACACCCATTACCTGGGCCGGGAGTACCTGTTCTACGGCCGGTGGGACGACTGTATCCGCACGCTGGAGCGCCACCTGTCCCTGCCCACCGCCGTCTGGGCGGATGAGCGGTGCGCCTCCATGCGGTTTCTCGCCCGGGCGTGGCGGCAGAAGGGCCGGCCGGAGCAGGCCCGGCGGTGGCTGTGGCGGGCCATCGGGGAGGCCCCTCACCTGCGGGAGCCCTACCTGGAGCTGGCGCGCCTACTCTATGAGGAGGCGGAGTGGGACGGGGTGGTGTACCTGTGCCGTCAGGCCCTGGCAATTACCGACCGCCCTCAGACCTATATCTGCGAGGCGGAGGCGTGGGGGAGCCTGCCCTGGGATCTCCTCTCTCTGGGGCTGTACCACACCGGGCGGCGGGGCGAGGCCCTGGAGGCCGCCCGGCAGGCCCTGGCCCTGTCTCCGGAGGATGGGCGCATCCGGGACAACGTGGCATTCCTGGCGGGCTAGCTCTCCCGGGCCGCCGCCGTCCGGCGGCGGGACAGCGCGTCCAGAAGCCAGGGCCATACCAGTGCAAAGAAAAGACCAAACAGACTGCCCAGCACGTTGTTGCACACCCGGATGGCGGCCGCGGGGCCGGGACCGAAGAGGGCGCTGGCGGTGAGCAGGGCGCCCAGACAGTTGAACACGGTGCAGAAGCCGTAGCTGGCGCACAGGCCCAGGCAGAGCCCCGACAGGATGCCCAGGCCGCCGTGGAGGGCGGGCGGGCAGAGCTGATAGAGCAGGCAGAACAGCAGGGAGCCGCCCAGCACGCCGCCCACCCGGCCTGCCGCCCGCCGGACGGGGTGGGACCCGTAGGCGGTGAGAATGGAGCTGCACGAGAAGCCCACCCACATGATGCGGGGCAGGCCCAGCAGCTCCCCAGTGAGCACCGCCAGGCTGATGCCCACGGCCACCCGGAGCTGCCAGCGGCACTTTTCATCGGCGAGGGAAAAGGCGCGGAGTACCGCCCGGAAGGGGCGCTCCGGTGTCCTGCCCCGGTGGTTATGGTAGAGCACCGCGGCGCACAGGGCGAAGCCCAGCAGCATCTCCAGCCCCCGCAGGGCGAGCGAGCGCCCGCTGACCGGATTTCCATACAGGAAAAGATAGCTGAACAGGTAGAGGGAGGCGTTGCCCAGCTCGGGCTGGTCGGCGGTGATGAGCAGCAGCACTCCGATACAGAACAGGTTGAGAAGCAGGTGGAGCAGGGGCCCGCCCAGAGGGGCCAGGGCGGGCCCGAGCGTGAGCAGGGCGAAGGCGGCCGCCATGTTCCGCAGGGTGTCGGCCATGCGGTAGTTGTAATGGACAAAGCGGCAGCTGAGCAGCAGACAGAAAATGACCACCGCCGCGGGGCTGTTGGCCCCACCGAACAGGGCGGTGAGGGCGGAGATAAACACCACCGCAAACCCCACACAGGCGGCGTCCCGGGCCAGCAGGGCCAGGAGAAGCCGCCTGCGCTCGGCCCCGGCGGCCTGGCGGAGCAGGCCCTTGAGCTGGGGCACCCCCAACTGCATCAGTCCATAGAAGGACACGGCTCCCCACCCCCTTTCACGGCCGCGGCGTCCAGGCGGCGGTTGGCCTGGGTGATCTCCTCCATCAGCCGGGTGAACTCCGCCTCCCCCAGCCCCTCCCGCATCCGGTAGAGGGGGGAGAGATACGCCCTGCACCCGTCCTGGAGGGCCTGCCGTCCCGCCTGGGTGAGAGACAGGGTATAGCTGCGCCGGTCGGTGGGGGAGGGGGCGGCCGCCACCAGCGCCCGCGCCCGCAGGCCCCGGATGAGGCGGCTGACGTTCACCTGCTGTAAGCCCATGCTCCGGCTCAGGCCCAGGGGGGTCACCGGCTCCTCCGCCATCCACAGGCGGGCAAGCAGCTCCAGCTCCGACCCGGTCAGGGGCAGGCGCTGGTGGACGGCGGCCCGCCGGGCCAACTGCCGCAGCTGCTGCATATACTCTGACATTTGAACCCAATCCGGTTTCACAAAATCGTCCTCCATATACTTATCTATAATATATATTATTGATAAGTATATTACTCCGCCAGGCGCATCCTGTCAAGAGCGCCCTGCGCATTGACATTCCCGCGGAGAAAATAGTATAATAAAAAATACGTACCGGGGCATGGCCCCGTTGGGAGAGAAGGATACAGGGGGCGGAGCGCATATGAGCGATACCAATGATAAAATTCGGATTGTGCAGGAGACGGTGGCGGGCAAGGAGATCACCTTTGCCCACGTCATCGGCGGGCCGGCCCCCATCATCTATCAGAAGCTGGGCCTGAACCCGGCCATCGACTACGGCGCCGCCGCCATCGGCATCATGAACATGACACCGCCGGAGTCGGCGGTGATCGCCGCCGACATCGCAGTGAAGAGCGGCGACGTATACCTGGGCTTTGCCGACCGCTTTACCGGCACGGTCATCATCACGGGCGAGCTGGCGGACGTCACCTCTGCCCTGACGGAGATTGTAAACTACTTCCGCGATGAGCTGGGGTATGTGGTGTGCAGGATCACCAAGCGGTAAGAGGCGCGGCGATGGGGAAGCGTATGACACGGGAGGAGTTCCTGGAGGCGGTATTCTCCCGGCGGTATGAGGAACTCAAGGGCAGGGAGCTGCGTACGGTCCGGGTCCGGGTGGTGGGCAAGGAGCTCTCTCTGGCCCAGCTCATCGGCGTGACGGACCGGCGGGTCTATGAGAACCTGGGGCTGCACATCGGCACCCATCTGGGGGAGGATCACACCGGCCAGTCCATCGGCCTGCTGCACCTGACCCCGTGGGAGGCCACGGTGGTGGCCGCCGACGTGGCCATGAAGAGCGGAAACGTGGAGCTGGGCTTTCTGGACCGGTTCAGCGGCGCGGTGATCCTTTTGGGCAGCCGGGCGGAGGTCAAGAGCGCCCTGGAGCATGTGGTGGAATTTTTCCGGACGGAGCTGGGCTTCACCGTCTGTGAACTTACGGAGCGGTGACAAAGAGAGATGAAGAAGTTATTTCTGATGGGCCGGAGCGAGGCGGGCAAGACCTCCCTGACCCAGATTTTATCGGGCGAGGAGCTGCACTACCACAAGACCCAGTACACCAACACGGGGACGGACATCATTGACTCGCCGGGGGAGTATTCGGAGACCAAGCGGTGCGGGCTGGGGCTGGCCTGCTTCTCCTTTGAGGCGGACGTGCTGGCCCTGCTGATGGCGGCTGACGAGCCCTTCAGCGTTTTTGAAGCCAACTGCCAGTGCTTCACCAACCGGCCGCTCATCGGCATCATCACGAAGATTGACTCCCCCTACGCCAACGTGCCCATGGTGCGCAACTGGATGGTCAACTCCGGCTGTGAGCGGATTTTCGAGGTGAGCAACCTTACCAGGGAGGGCATTCAGGAGCTGCTGGACTATTTGCAGGAGGACCCTGTCAGGCTGACGCTGGAGCAGGCCAAGGCGCGGCAGCGCCTCGGCCTGACGGAGTGGGAGGACGCCTCCCGCTTCGGGCTGGCCTGACCGCCCCGGAGCGGAGACTGCCCCGCAGGGCGGTTCGGAGCGCCGCCGCCGCTTTGCGCCGGCGCTTGGCGCGGGGATGAACCGTCAGGGTTCCCTTTCATGCCGGATCAAACGACTTTTAGAAACGGTTTTAAAGATTTAAACAGTCTTCCAGCCTGTCGAAAAGAGGGCTTCGGCAGGCTGAGGGCCGCGCCCATGGCGCGGCCCGTTTGCGCGTTTTGGGGCGGATGCGCATCCCCTTCTGGACAGGCCGCTTATTTCGTGTTAGGATTACGTGAAGAACATTCCGCCCGAATTTTGTCGGGCGATCCGCAACTTTTTGCAGGCTGCCCGCGTCTGTACGTTGGCACGGAAAGGAGGCCCAAATGCGCCTGTTGTTCAAGCAGCGGTTTCTCTCCTGGTTTGACAGCTATGACATCTATGACGAGGAGGGGCGCACCGCCTATACCGTGGAGGGCAAGCTGTCCTGGGGACACCGGCTGGAGATCTACGGCCCGGCCGGAGACCACCTGGGGACGGTAAAGGAAGAAGTGCTGACCCTCCTGCCCCGGTTCGCCCTCTATGCGGGGGAGGAATACCTGGGGTGCATCCGCAAGGAATTTGCCCTGTTTCACCCCCGGTTTACACTGGACTGCAACGGCTGGGAGGTGGAGGGCAGCTTTCTGGAGTGGGACTACGCCGTCACCGACCCGGCGGGGCGCACAGTGATGGCCGCGTCCAAGGAGCTGCTCCACTGGACCGACACCTATGTGCTGGACATCGCCCGGCCGGAGGACGCCCTGCTGTGCCTGATGATCGTGCTGGCCATCGACGCGGCCAAGTGCTCCGCCGGAAACGGCTGAACCGGCCGCCGGAGGAACTTGGCGCGGCTAAATCCCGGCCTGTGTGGAATAGTAGCTGTACCACACAAGGAATCGGGGTATGCTGCTATGCTGGAATCCGCCGCTGTCCGCGCGCTGTTGCTGTCCCTGGCCGCCGGGCTGTCCACCCTGCTGGGGGCGCTGGTGGTCTTTGCCGCCCGGAGAAGGAGTGAAAAGCTGCTGGCGGTCTCCCTCGGCTTTGCCGGGGGTGTGATGCTGGCGGTGTCCTTCACCGACCTGTTCCCCACGGCGCGGGAGCACCTGACTGCATCCCTGGGCGGCCGCCCAGGGGCGCTGGCGGCGGTGCTGTCCCTGGCCGCGGGCATCGGCTGCGCCGCCGCCCTGGACCACCTGGTTCCCCACGACGCCTTTGACGCCGACACCGGCGAGGCCCCCCACAAAAACCTGTTCCGGGTGGGCTTTGTGTCGGCGCTGGCCATGGCCCTGCACAACTTCCCGGAGGGCGTGGCCACCTTCCTGGCGGGGTATGAGGATCTGACCCTGGGGGTGAGCATCACCCTGGCCATCGCCCTGCACAACATCCCGGAGGGTATTTCGGTGGCCATGCCCGTGTGGTACGCTACCGGAAGCCGGCGGCGGGCCTTCCGCTGCACCCTGCTCTCCGGCCTGACGGAGCCGGTGGGGGCGGTGCTGGCCTTTGCGCTGCTGCGTCCCTTTCTCAACGGGCTGCTGCTGGGGGTGCTGTTCGGCGCGGTGGCCGGGATCATGGTCTATATCGCGGTGGAAGAGCTCATCCCCTCCTCCCGGCAGTACGGCCACGACCGGCCGGCCCTGTGGGCCACGCTGTGCGGCATCTGCGTGATGCCGCTGACCCATTTATATCAAACCTGAAAAGGCGGGTGTATCCCACATTGGAGCTCGACTACAACAAGCTGCTGGACATGGTCAGTGAGATGGGCTACCGGCTCATGAAGAGCGGTGCGGAGATCTACCGGGTGGAGGAGTCCATTCAGCGGCTTCTCCAGGCCTACGGCGCCCCACGGGGGGAGGTCTTTGCCATTCCCAACTGCCTGATGGTCAGCCTGACCTCCCCCGACGGCCGGCCCGTGACCCAGATCCGCCGGATGCCAACCCACGGCACCGACATCTACCTGCTGGAGAAGTACAACGGCCTGTGCCGCCGCCTGTGCCGGGAGACCCCCGCCTTTGAAGAGGCGCTGGAGCAGATGGAGGCCATTACCCGCACCCACCGGGTCTACTCCCTGCCCACCCAACTGGCTGCCCACTTCCTGGGCTGCGGCATGTTCTCCCTGTTCTACGGCGGAACCCCGGCCGACGGGCTGTGCGGAGGGCTGTGCGGCATGGTCATCGGCCTTTGTATGGCGCTGATGACCCGGCTGGGCGCCAACCTGTTCTTCCGTACCATCGCCGGCGGCGCGGCCTCCGCCCTGGCGGCCGTGGCGCTCACCCGGCTTGGGGTGGGGCAGAACCAGGACCTCATCATCATCGGCGCGCTGATGGCCCTGGTGCCCGGCATCGCCATGACCAACGCCATGCGGGACATCATGGCCGGCGATATGGTGGCGGGCATCAGCAAGGCGGCGGAGGCGCTGCTCATCGGCGCGGCCATCGCTCTGGGCACCGCCCTGGCCCTGGGCCTGACCCGGATGGTGACGGGAGGCGCGCTATGAGAGAGGCCCTTCTTTATCTCCTGCCCTGTGTCTACGCCTTCCTGGCCTGCATCGGCTTTTCCATGCTGTTCAACATCCACGGCGCCGGCATGCTCATCTGCGCCGGCGGCGGGGCCCTGGGCTGGCTGTGCTACCTGCTCACCGGGCCGCTGGTGGGCAACGATATTATCCAGTCCTTTTTTGCCGCCCTGGTCATCTCGGCCTGGTCGGAGGTGATGGCCCGGCTGCGCAAGTGCCCGGTGACCAGCTACCTGCTGGTGGCCCTCTTTCCCCTGGTGCCAGGCGGCGGCATCTACTACACCATGGAACACGCCCTGAACGGCGACACCGAGCTGTTTCTGGACACACTGATGCATACACTGGGCCTGGCGGGCGCGCTGGCGGTGGGTGTGCTGCTGGTGGCCTCCGTAGTCCGCCTGTTCACCACCTACCAGTCCCGCCGCCGGGGCTGAGAGAGGAGAGATACCATGCCCCGCTATGAGGTTGTCCTGTTTGACGCGGATCATACTCTGTTTGACTTTGACCGGGCCGAGCGTGAGGCCCTCCGCCAGACGCTGGAGGAGGCGGGACTGCCCGCCGACGGGGAGACCGAGGCGCGCTACTTATCCATCAACCGGGCGCTCTGGAACCGGCTGGACCGGGGTGAGGTGCGCCGGGAGTGGCTGGTGGTAGAGCGGTTTGCCGCCCTGCTGCGGGCCCTGGGCCGGACGGGAGACGCCGCGGCCCTTAACCGGGCCTACCTGGACCACCTGGGGGAGGGCTCCTACCTCCTGCCGGGGGCTCAGGCGCTGTGCCGCGCCCTGGCCCCCCGCTGCACCCTGGCCATTGTCACCAACGGCGTGGCCCGCGCCCAGCGCCGCCGCTTCGAGGCATCCCCCCTGAACGGCCTCATCCCCTGGCTGTTTATTTCGGAGGAGCTGGGGGCCAGCAAGCCAGACCCCGCCTTTTTTGCCCCGGTGCTCCGTACACTGGGGAATCCAGACCCCCGCCGGGTGCTGATGGTGGGGGACAACCTCCTGGCCGATATCCAGGGGGGCATCCAGGCCGGGCTGGACACGGCTTGGTACAATCCGGGCCGGCTGCCCGGCGACCCCGCCATCGTCCCCACCTGGGAGGTGGACGGATACGCGGCGCTCCAAGCGCTAATTCTCAAAGAAGAAAAAAACAATATTTAATCGAGGTGTCCCAGTTGCCATCCCAATATCAGCCCAAACGGGCGCAAAACAGGCCGCGCAGGCACAATCCGCTGCCTCTGCTGGCGGCGGCCGCGGCGGTGTGCCTCGGCCTGATCCTGATCCCATCTCTGGGCCGTGCCCCAGAGGAGCCCACCGCCGCAGCGAGCCCGCCTGCGGCGGCCACTCCCACCCCGACAGCCGCACCCACGCCGGAGCCCACGCCGGAGCCGACCCCTGCGGCCTTTGATTTCACCCAGCCCGCCCCTGCCGCCGAGGCGGTGGAGATGGATTACTTTGCCGATGCACTGTTTATAGGCGACTCCCGCACCGACGGCCTGCGCCTCTACAGCGGCATTAAGGGGGCGGACTTTTACTGCTACAAGGGACTGACCGTGTTCGAGATGGACGACCGCGCCGTGGTGGAGCTGGACGGCGGCAAGTACACGGTGGAGCAGGCCCTGGAGAAGGGGCCCCAATACGCCAAAATCTACATATCCCTGGGCATCAATGAACTGGGATATTTTAATGATGAGGCGTTCCACCAGACCTTTGGTGATTTCCTGAAGCAGGTTAAGGCCAGTCAGCCCGGCGCGGTGGTCTATCTGGAAAATCTGGTGCCGGTGAACGCGGAGAAGTGCGCCGCCAACAAGCAGCCTTACTATGTGAATAACGACCGGGTGGCCGCCTACAACGCCATTTTTCCCCAGTTGGCTGAGGAGTACCAGGTAGTGCTCCTGGACGTGGCGGACGCCCTCACCGACGAAAACGGTATTCTCCCCGCCGACGCCACCGTGGATGGGGTACACTTTACCAAGGCATGGTACCAGAAGTGGCTGGCCTACCTGATGGAGCACACCGTGGATGCGGACTGCTATGCGGCGGGCCAGACCGCCGCGGAAGGAGCGAATGAAACATGAAATCCCTGTTGATCCGCCTGATGCCGGCGGCCCTGCTGTGCCTGGCCCTCACCGCCTGCGGAGGCGGCGGGGCGGTGGGCCAGACCCCCTATGACCCGGAGACGGCCGCCCAGGCCCTGCTGGACTCCGGCGCGTTCAGCGATGCCTTGGACACCGTAGACCAGGACACCGCCGCCGCCCTGTACGGAATTGATGCTGACACCATCACCGGCAGCGCCGTCTACACCTCCCTGTCCGCCGGGGCGGAGGAGATTGCAGTGCTGGTGCTCACCGATGAGGACGCGGCAGCGGCCGCCCTGGATGGGCTGGAGGCCAGGGTAGCCGACCAGAAGGCTGTGCTGGAGAGCTACCAGCCCGACGAGGTCTCCAAGCTGGACAGCGCCATTGTGGAGCAGCGGGGCAACTCCGTCCTGCTGGCCGTGGCCGCCGATGCTGAAAAAGCCCGGGCCGCCCTGGACGGGCTGGAGTAACCTGCGTTCCCCCCAAAAAAGTGCCGGGTACCGGCACTTTTTTTCAAACTTTTTGGGCTGGTGCCGCGTCTAAGCAACAGAAGCAGGAAGGAGCGCCCGGACCTTGGAACAGACTGTCCGCCAGCAGTTGAGCGACTATATTGTGGCTCACCAGGAGGAATTTTACCGCCTGGCGTACAGCTATGTCAAAAACCGGGATGCGGCGCTGGATGTGGTGCAGGAGAGCATTGTCAAGGCTCTGGCCAAGTCGGATACACTGCGCAGGCCGGAGTATCTCAAAACCTGGTTTTACCGCATCCTGCTCAACGAGAGTATGAATCACCACCGCCGCGCCAAACGGCTGGTACCCCTGGAGGACACCCTGCTGGAGACCCCGGCGCCCGCCCGGGACCCCGGGGAGAGGCTGGATCTCTATGACGCCATCGAGCACCTGGACTGGAAGGAGCAGACCGTAGTGCGCCTGCGCTTTTTCGAGGACATGAAGCTGGAGGAGATTGCGCGGGTGACCAACACCAACTTGAACACCGTGAAATCCAGGCTCTATAAGAGCCTGCGCCGTCTGCGGGAGCTGACAGAGGAGGAGTGCTGATATGCCGGATATGTGGGAACGGGCCAGGGCGCGCCATGAGAGCACGCCGGTGCCGGAGGAGCTGGAATTTGCCGTAGCCTCTGCCTTGCGGGCGGGCCAGCGGCGGCTGCGGGGCCGCCGGGCGCTTCGCCGGAGCGTGAGCGGGGTGCTGGCGGGCTGCGCCTGCTTTGTGCTGCTGGTTAACGCCAGTCCGGCCTTTGCCCGGGCGGTGTCCGACGTGCCGGTGCTGGGCGGTCTGGCCCGGGTGGTCACCGTCACGGAGTACCACATCGACGAGCGGGAGCGCCTTATCGACGTGCGCCTGCCCGCCCTGGAGCTGCCCGGGGACACCGACCTGGAGCAGCGCATTAACCTGGCCATTCAGACCCGCATCGACCAGGTGCTTCAGGAGGCCGAGGACCGGGCGCGGGCCATCCGCGACGCCTATGTGGCCACCGGCGGTGCGGAGGAGGACTTCATCCCCGTCATGATCGATGTTGACTACGAGATCAAGTGTCAGAACGACCATTATCTGTCCTTTGTGCTCACCGAGACGGAAACCCGGGCCAATGCATACACCGAGCTTTATACCTATAACATTGACCTCCAGGCCGGGCGGGAGCTCACCCTCCGGGATATGCTGGGGCCGGACTATAAGGAACTGGCCAACGAGGCCGTGCGGGCGGGCATCGCCGCCCAGGAGGCGGAGAGCCCCGACAACATCTACTTCCACGGGGAGGAGGGGGTGGAGGGCTTCCCCTCCATCGCCGATGACCAGCGCTTTTATATCAATGAGGCGGGCAATCCGGTATTGATTTTTGAGAAGTATGAGATTGCCCCCGGCTACATGGGCCAGCCGGAATTTGAGGTGCCCATGCCCAAGTAACCGGATGGGCCGCCGGAGCGCCGTGCGCGGGAGCTGATACAGCTCCCGCGCATTTTTTATTCCTGCGTGCCGGCACAGACAGGGAAAAAGACGCTGTGTATAAAATTGCAGAAAAATAGGCCTCTGTTGGAAAGGATATGAGATTGGACCGTAAAACAGCGGTTTATCCAAAGGAAAAGGGAGAAGAAAGCCGCCTGGTTATGCATATTTATGCTTGACAAATGAGGATCGCAGTGGTATCTTTTATACATAAATATTCGATGATATACGAATATTATACACTGCAAGAGGAAAGAGTAAGGTGAAGAGCATGAAGAAGCACAAAACACTCGGCAACGCGCTGTCCATGCTGACGGCATCGGCGCTGCTCCTGTCCCTGTGCGTCATCCCGTCTGCGGCCGCAGACAGCGCAGCGGCCCCCGCCGCTGTGTTTGAGAACACCAGCGGTGACGGCGGGAGCAACGGCATCTCCCTGTCCGCCGAGCGGACCTTCCAGGCCAGCATCCCGGTGGACATGACCGAGGCCGAGGCCAAGGAGGCCGCCTCCTCCGTGACCTGGACCCTGACGCCCGATGCGGACGCGCCGGATTACTTGGACGATACCCAGTTTCCCAACCAGACCGAGGGTGGTCCCCTGAGCGCCTGGCTGTGCCAGGACGGCGAGACCCCCTTCTTTACCGACGTGGCCACCGCCGCCGAGACGGTGGACGGCCAGGTGTACCTGACCGTCACCTTCGCCAACCAGTGCTACTTCGGTGACGATCTCAGTGTGCCCCACAGCAACGGCGGCTCCTATATGGATGTGTGCGGCTACTTCACGCTGTCCGCCGGGCTGGACGGCAAGACCCTGGGCTCTGTGGATCTGAAGGTGGCACCCTACGACAACTTCCACACCATGTCGGAGATCTATGACGAGCTGGACGCGCTGGTGGACTACGCCGCCGGCCACACTGACCTCTACGTGGAGCAGTTCTCCATGGGCCAGAGCCAGGGCGACAACGGCCTGGAAAGCCTGGATATGCCTTATCTGATTGTGGCCAAGGACAAGGCCGCGGTGGACAAGTGGCAGGAGATCAAGGCGGAGGCGGAGAGCGACCCCACCGCCCTGCTGAAGAAGCTGGAGAGCGGCGCCCTGGGCGACTACCAAGTGCCCGTCATGTACTCCAATATTCACGCCAATGAGGTGGCCGCCAGCGACGGCATCCTGGCCTTTGCCTGGATGCTGGTGGAGACCGCGGCCTCTGAGAGCGGCACCATCGACTACGACAAGCTCACCGGCTTCACCGCCGCCGGTAAGGCCGAGCTGGCCGAGCAGATGGGCCCTGCGGGTGAGGAGGGCTCCGTGGCCGTCCCCGACCTGGTGGCCAATGACGCCACCTACCTGGGCTACATCAAAGGCGAGAACGCCGACGGTACCACCGCCTCCATCTCCACCCAGGTGGAGCTGGAGAAATACTACACCATTGACACTGTGACGGTGGACGTGGACGAGCTGCTCTCCGACGTGTTCTTCATCATCGTCCCCGAGGAGAACGTGGAGGGCCGGACCTACCTGACCCGCACCTCCTCCGGCGGCTTTGACCTCAACCGGGACAACTCCTTCCAGACCCAGGCCGAGACCCAGAACATGGCCAGGCTGATCGCCGAGTGGAACCCTGTCAGCCTCACCGAGTTCCACGGCCGGGTGCAGGCCTTCCAGTGCGAGCCCTGCGATCCCCCCCACGAGCCCAACTTCGAGTACGATCTGCTGGCCGAGCACCTGATGGGCGGCGGCGAGGCCCTGGGCATCGCCGCGGTGGCCAACAACGGCGGCCACAACAGCTACGTCATCCCCCAGCGGGACTACCTGACCTACACCGGTGCGAAGACTGCCGACGGGGACGACCAGACCCAGTGGCTCGACCCCTGGGACGACATGTCCACCAGCTACACCCCCCAGTACGCCATGCTCCACGGCACCGTCTCCTACACTGTGGAGGTGCCCGCCTATGACGACTACATGGTGCAGGGCGTCGCCTACGGCCAGCTGGGCCAGTCCGTCTACATCGCCGAGCACAAGGACGGCTACCTGACCAACCAGACCAAGATCTTCGAGCGGGGCGTGACCAACGCCAACTCCGACGCCTACGAGCTGGTGGGCCAGTGGTTCTGCGACCAGTACGACGTGGAGGGCGCGGAGGCCGACCTCTTCCGGCCTGAGTACGACGGGGAGGGCCAGAACGGCAACTTCTACCCCGAGTGCTATATCATTCCCATGGACGGCGTCCACCAGTCCAACCTCCAGGCCGCCGCCGAGATGATGGAGTACCTGACCCGCAACGGCGTCCAGGTCAGCCTCACCGACCAGAGCTTTACCTACAACGGCGTGGAGTACCCCGCCGGCACCCTGATCGTGTCCATGTACCAGGCCAAGCGGAGCGTGGCCAACGGCGTGCTGTACGACGGCACCGTGATCACCGGCTGGCCCGTCCTCTACTCCGAGGGCATCACCGCCTTCGACAAGGTGCGGGGCTTCGACATGGTGGTGTGCGCCGAGCCCGCCGCCTATAAGACCATCTCCGCCGCCTGCGGCGACGTCCTGGACTACGAGGAGACCCTGGATTACGTGGCCTCCCTGACCTCCTCCTTCTCCGGCGTGAAGGACGCCCAGGTGGTGCTCATGAACGCCTCCGAGGACTCCACTGCCGCCGTCAACGCCCTGCTGAAGGCCGGCAAGTCCGTCTCCCTCATCACCGAGGGCCAGTACGAGGGCAGCTTCCTGGTGTCCTACGCCGACTGGCAGAGCGTGGCGGGCGACTACCTGCTCTCCGGCGTGGGCGTGACCGACGCCCCCGCGGCCCTGGCCATCCCCAAGGCCCCCGTGGTCTACATCTCCGGCAAGCCCGCCGACAACGACAAGGGCTTCGTCAAGACCACCCTTGTCAGCGGTTCCTACGAGTACAACTACGACCGGCAGGCCATGCGCACCCTGGGCTTCACCGTCACCGACGACGCCTCCCAGGCCGACCTGATCATCGGCGCGGCCGCCCTGGACGAGCAGGCCCTGGCCGCCGTCAAGAGCGGCACCCCCTACATCGGCTACGGCTCCAAGGCCATGAAGTCCGCCGTCTCCCTCTTTGACGAGGGCGCGCTGGTGCGGGAGACCGTCAGCCCCAACGCCATGGACGCCCTGGCCTACGTCACCTACCCCACCGACAGCCTGATCACCGCCAGCTATGTGGCCGAGGGCGACGACCTCCTCTACGGCTACGGCGCCGGCTACTTCGCCGCCATCCCCGCCGGCGCCCAGGTGCTGGTGCAGCTGGACGGCTCCAAGGAGCTGCTGGAGGGCTTCCTCCCCGCCGACGGCGAGCACTTCGACGACTTCCTGGACGACTCCATCCAGGCCATCTCCTACCAGGGCGCGGGCGCGGACAACGCCCAACTGGACGTGGTGCTCTTCGCCAACACCCTGACCAACAAGACCAACCAGCGGGATGAGTACAACTTCATCTCCAACGCCGCCTGGGCCGCCGTGCTGAACGACACCGGCTACTCCGACGTGGCCCCCAACGCCTGGTACGCCGAGGCCGTGGCCGCCGTCACCGGGCAGGGCCTGATGAACGGCGTCACCTCCAAGGCCTTCGGCCCTGACGTGACTACCACCCGGGGCATGCTGGTCACCGTCCTCCACCGCATGGCGGGCGAGCCCGCCGCCTCCGCCTCTGCCGGCTTTGCCGACGTGGCCGCCGGCTCCTACTGCGCCGCTGCCGTGGATTGGGCCTATGAGGCCGGAATCACCTCCGGCGCCAGCAGCACCGGCTTCGCCCCCGACAGCGCCCTGACCCGGGAGCAGGCCGTCACCCTGTTGTGCAACTACGCCGAGGCCCAGGGCCTGGACGTGAGCGCGGCCGCCTACCTGTCCGGCTACCCCGACGCCTCCGCCGTGTCCGCCTTCGCACAGGACGCCGTGGCCTGGGCGGTGGACGCCGGGCTGCTCACCGGCACCGGCGCGGGCACCCTGAACCCCCAGGGCACTGCCACCCGGGCCGAGCTGGCCGCCTTGCTGGTGCGGGCCGAGGCCCTCTTTACCGCCGAATAACCTCCACATAGGCTGGGCCGGGACAGCGTTGCTGTCCCGGCCCAGGAGGCTATCGATAAATCCTCCTATTAAAGAATTCGGAGGGAAGGATAGTGTGAAAGGGAACCGTCAGGGTTCCCTTTCGCGTTGGATCAAACAACTTTTTGAACCTTTTTGAAGGTTCAAAAAGTTCAGCAGCCTGTCGAAAAGACTTTTCGACAGGCTGCTGTCCCGGCCCGGTTGTTTTGCCCGCCGGTTTGTGCTATGCTGGGGACAGGAAACGCAAAGGGGGATATTTATGCACAACCAGAATGAGGCCTTTCTCCACCTGAACGACGCCCTGCCCGCCGACATCGCCCGCCGCAGGGATATGGGGGATCTGGCGGGGGCGCTCCGGCTGATCGACGCCCGGCTCTCCTCCGGCGTCCAGCCCCTGCTGGCCCCCCGGCTGGAGGCGGAGCGGCTGCGGCTGACCCGCCTGCCCTACGACTACCCCTACACCCGCCCCGAGGCGGTGGCCCTGGTACGGGCGGAGTGGCCCGGCTTTACCGAGGCGCAGTTCGACGCCCTGCTGGACGGCGGGCGCATCGACTGGCGGATGGTGGACGGGGAGCTGCGGGTACACCGGGAGTTCCTGGAGTCCCTGCGCATCTACCCGAAGGAGGCACCGGGGCTTGTCCACGAGGCGGTGGACAACGCGGAGCGGGATGCCGTGCTGGCCCGGATGGAGCGGGAAGGCTCCCTCACCGCCCGCATTACCCTGAAGGCGGATATCCGGGCGCTGGTGCCTGTTGCGGGCCAGGAGGTGCAGGCGTGGCTGCCCCTCCCGGCGGCCTGCCCCCAGCAGAGCAATATTGAGCTGCTGGACTGCACCCCCGGCGGGGTGGCCGCGCCGGAGTATGCACCACAGCGCACCATGTGGTGGAAAACAAACGGCGTGGGGGAGTTCTCCGTCACCTACCGTTACCTCTTCCGGGCGGAGTACACGGCTCCCATGTCCCTCTCTCTGGAGCTGGCGCAGCCGGACTTTGACCTGGAGGAGCAGCCGCCCCACATCGTCTTTACCCCCTACCTGCGGGCGCTGGCGGCCCGGCTGACCGAGGGGTGCGCCAACCCGGCGGAAAAGGCGAAGGCCATCTACGACTACGTCACCGGACAGGTGGACTACCGCTATCAGCCCGCCTACCTCCAGCTGGACTGCATCGCCGACCAGTGCGCCAAGACCCTCCGGGGGGACTGCGGGGTGTTCGCCCTGCTCTTCATCACCCTGTGCCGTATCGCGGGCATCCCCGCCCGGTGGCAGAGCGGGCTGGCCGTCCGGCCCGGCCGGGTGGGCCCCCACGACTGGGCCATGTTCTACCTGGCCCCCCACGGCTGGCTGTGGGCGGACTGCTCCTTCGGCTCCTCCGCCCGCCGCAGCGGGGAGGACGCCCGCCGGGCCCACTACTTCGGCAGCCTGGACCCCTGGCGGATGGTAGCCAATTCCGCCTTCCAGGCCCCCCTGACGCCCCCCATGCCCGCCTGGCGGCAAGACCCCTACGACAACCAGTGCGGCGAGCTGATGGTGGGCGGCCGCGGGCTGGACGCCCCCGAGCGGGCGTGGGGCCACGAGCTGCTGGATTTCACCCTGCTGTAACGGAACTATATGCAAAAAGCGCCTCTGGAATATTCCAGAGGCGCTTTGTTTGTTTGAAAAAGTGTACGTTTACAAATGAAATAGTCGCACTACCTAGTGTGAAGTATAGCACAGAAATACGGCGATATCAATTACATTTTAACATAGATTTTCCTGCATTTCCACCATTTTAAAAGGTACACTTTTCCAAAAGGGGGTGGTTTGCCGGCCAATGCTGTTTCACCTGGCCGGAGACCCGCGCTTCCTGTTTTAAGATGTTTTGTATGCAGTCCGAATGGCATCCTGCGGGAACCTCCGGTACGGCGGAGTGGTATTGACACACATTTTCTGCGGCCACGACCCCTGACATCAAAAAGGAGGAAAACAGAATCATGGAGAAACGCATCTTGTCGGTGTGCCTGACGGCGTGCATGCTGCTGACGCTGATGCCGTCCGCCTTTGCGGCGGACGCGGAGCAGCCCCTTCCCATCGCCGGAATGGAACAGACGGAGGAAACAAGCGCGGACGCCAGGACGGAGCCCGGCGACGAGCCACAGGAGCCCGTGCCCACAGAGGAGGGAAAGGGCACGCAGGAGGAGCCCTTCACTACGGTAGCCGCCTATAATGAGGCGGTGAAGGGCGACGCTCTCGACGGTAAGGACGTATACCTGACTATCAGCAGAACGGAGTTTAAGGAGGGACAGTTTGCCCTGACCAATGTGCAGACGCGCCCCAATCCCCCCAGACTGCACCTGACCCTGACGGACTGTACCTTTACCGGCAATACCGCCGGAGACAAGACAAACTCCTCGTTTATGTATTTGCCCAACTGCCAGTCTCTGGTGATTAAAGGCTGCACCTTCAACGCCGGAGAGGACGGCCTGAAGTACGGAATCAACTGGAACCTCTGCGGCATCCAGGGTTCCACGGTGGAGATCCGGGGCTGTACCTTTACGGGCAGCTATGAGAAGAATGCCATCAAGCTGAACCAGCGCAACGGCGAGGACGACGTGGCAACAGATGTGAAGCCGTCGGGAGACGGAGAAGTAAAACCCGCCACCATTGCCTCCGCTGTGGTTGCGGACTGCACCTTCTCCGAGGGGGCCAAGATTCAACTGGGTTCCCAGGGGAAGGGAGAGAACAATGCCGCCGCGCCCTCCACCGGCGCGTTCCCGGTGACCATCTCCAATGTGAAGGCCGAAAATGGCAGCGAGGTTGCGGTTGAGCTGGCCTATCAGGCCGCCAAGGATGCGGACATCCCCACCATCACCCTGGCCTCTGGGGACACCTTTGAAAAGACGGAAGAGGGCGTCCTTGTGGCACAGGTTGGGGAGGAGAAATTCACCTCTTTTGATAATGCTCTGACCGCCGCGCTGGCCGCAGAAGATCACACCCTCACCCTGCTGCAGGATGTGACAAAAGACATTTCCATCACAGCGGGCAGCACCCTCACCATTGAGGGCAGCGGCAAGACCCTGTACGGCACCATCAACTGTGTGGCAGCTTCGGGCGAACATGCCGACCAGACCAACACGAACCTCACCTTGAACAATCTGACCGTAGACGGCGACACCGACAGGAATGGAACGGCGGATAAATCCATCCTCATTACATCTCAGAATCAGAGCGCAACTGTTGTCAGCGGTCTGAACCTGACCATGATCAACTGCACCGTGCAAAACTCCAAGGCAGGAGTGAGCGGTGGACAGGGACTTTATCTGACCAACGTGAAAAATCTGACCATTGATGACTGCACCTTTACGAACTGCGGCGGCATTAACTATGCCATCGACCTGAACCTGGTCGCCGTACAGGATGCCGTGATCTCGATCACCAACACTAGGTTTGAAGGAAATTGCGGTGCTTCCGGCCCCATTAAAGTCGCTGAACGCGGCACGGGTGACGGGACTGAAGCCGATGATATCACCGGCGCGCGGGCCAGCGTCAAGTCCCTGACTATTTCCGGTTGTACTTTTAACAATTCGAATCCAATTTTGGGCGGCGATATTGTTCTTGGGGTAACAACAAAGACGGGCGAAAAGGACGGAAATGATACCGGCTCCTTCCCTGTTACCATTGCGGACAACAAGACTACCAAAGAAGACAAGCAGCTAAAGATCAAACTGGCCTACACAGATGACTCGGCCAGGGATATTACTACGGACATTGGCAGTGCGGTGGTAGGCGATGGAACAAAAGACCCCGCGCAGGGCTTTACCATCACCGCCACCGCCGGCGAAGGCGGCACCATTACTCCCAGCGGCAGGGTGGCCGTAGCCAATGGCGGCAGTCAGACCTTCACCGTCGCCGCCGACAGCGGATATTCCATCTCTGATGTGACCGTCGATGACAGCACCGCCGCAGACGTGGTGCAGAACGATAACGGCACCTACACCGTTCAGAATGTGACAAAGGACTGCACTATCCATGCGACATTCTCGAAAAACAGCTCCTCCGGCGGCTCCTTCTCCAGTTCCACCCGGTACACGGTGAGCGTGGAGGACACGGACAACGGCAGCGTGAAGGTAAGCCCCACCCGCGCCTCCAGAGGCACCACCGTGACCATCACCGTGAAGCCCGACGAGGGCTATGAGCTGGACAAGCTGACCGTCACCGGCAAGGATGGCGATTCCATCAAGCTCACCGACAAGGGCGACGGCAAATATACCTTCAAAATGCCCGCTTCCAAGGTGGAGGTCGAGGCGGTCTTCACCGCGATCGAAACCGAGCCGGAACAGCCCGAATCCCTGCCCTTCACCGACGTGAGCAGCGGCGAGTGGTACTATGATGCGGTGGCCTATGTGTATGAAAAGGGCCTCATGGACGGTACCAGCGCCGTCACCTTCGACCCCGGCGCAGTGCTGACCCGCGCCATGACGGCGCAGGTGCTCTGGAACCTGGCGGGCAGCCCTGCCGCCCCCGGCGGGGCGGGCTTCACCGACGTGGCGGCGGACGCGTGGTATGCCGGCGCGGTGAACTGGGCGGCGGCCCAGGGGATTGTGGCCGGGTATGACACCGGGGCCTTCGGTCCGGAGGACGCGGTGACCCGGGAGCAATTAGCGGCCATGCTGTACCGCTATGCGGGCACACCGGAGCCCACAGGCGGCCTGGACGGCTTTGCCGACAAGGACGCGGCCAGCGGTTATGCGGCGGACGCCCTGTGCTGGGCCGTGGGCGAGGGTCTGCTGACCGGAAAGGACGGCGGTCGGCTCGACCCCGCCGGCACCGCCACCCGCGCCGAGGTGGCCGTCATCCTCATGCGCTTTGCCGAAAAGAAGCTCTAATTTAAAGCAGAAAGGCCCCCGGAACCCATCAGGTTCCGAGGGCCTTCCAATTATCAGGACTCTTCTGCGGGCGCGCCGGACTCTTCTGCGGGCGCGGGGGGAGCAGCAGGCTCCTCCTTGTTCTTGCCCAGGAAGCGGGGCAGCTCCATGCCCGCCATGTCGAACATCTCGTTCATGGGCGGAATGGACTTCATCAGGCCGGAGACAAAGCCCGCCGTGGCGGTCTTGCCATCCTTCTGCTCGCCGCCGTCCCAGACGGTGACCTTGTCGATCTTGATGCCCTTGACGGCGTCCACCTGGATGCGCATGAGCTCCTCCATCTTGTCGGCCAGCATCAGGCGCACGGCGTGGTCGGCGTCGCCGCCCGCGGCGGCCACGATCTGCCGCAGGCCGTCGGCCTGCTTGACCAGGATCTCCTGGGCGCCCTGGGCCTCGGCCTGCATCTTGGCCAGGATGGCGTCGGCCTCGCCCTTGGCGCGGCGGCGGATCTGCTCGGCCTCGGCCTCGGCCTCCAGCTCCCGGCGGCGCTTGTCGATCTCGGTCTTGACGATGACGTCGGCCTCCTGGGTGGCCTTCTCACGCTGGGCGCGGGCAGCCTCGGCCTTCTGCTCGGCGGCGTAGGCCTCCTCCAGGGCCTGGGCTGCGGCGATCTTCTCGGCGGCGGTGGCGATGCGGGTGGCCTCGGCCTCCTTCTCGCGGCGCTGGGCGTTGGACATGGCCACCTCTACCTTGGAGGAGTTCTCGCCCTGGATGGCGGAGGCGTCGGCCTGGGCCACCTGGATGCGCTGGTCGCGGCGGGCCTGGGCCTCGCCGATGGAGCCGTCGCGGTCCTTCTCGGCCACGTTCTTCTTTGCGTCGTTGATGGCCTTGGCGGCGGCCTCCTTGCCCAGGGCGTCAATGTAGCCGGACTCGTCGGAGATGTCGGTGACGTTGACGTTGATGAGGCGCAGGCCGATCTTCTTGAGCTCGCCCTCCACGTTGCGGGAGACGGCCTCCAGGAACTTATCCCGGTCGGTGTTGATCTCCTCGATGTCCATAGTGGCGATGACCAGGCGGAGCTGGCCGAAGATGATGTCCTTGGCCAGCTCCTGGATCTCCTGGAGCTTCAGGCCCAGCAGGCGCTCGGCGGCGTTCTGCATGACCCCCGGCTCGGTGGAGACGCCCACGGTGAAGCGGCTGGGGACGTTGATGCGGATGTTCTGGCGGGACAGAGCGTTTTCCAGATCCACCGAGATGGACATGGGGGTCAGATCCAGGAACTCATAGGACTGGATGACCGGCCAGATAAAGGCCGCGCCGCCGTGGATGCACTTGGCGCTGCGGGTGGAGCCGTCCTTGTTGCTGCCCACCTTGCCGTAGATGACCATAACCTTGTCCGAGGGGCACTTCTTGTAGCGCTTGATCAGGAACAGCAGCAGGGAGAAGACGATGACGACGATGACGCAGGTAAGGATAAGTCCAAAGATGTTTGGCATAAGTTCCTCCTTATTCTGTCTCTTCTGATTCGGATGGAATGGGTTCCACCAGCAGGGCGCCGCGGCCGGCCAGACCGGTGACACGGACAGGGCTGCCGGTGGGGATGGGGGCGGGGGAGTCGGTGAGGGCCTCAAATTCCGTCAGCTGCTCCTGCACGGTGAGGGTGACCTTGCCGGGGGAGGAGCGGCCGGGGGGAACGGTGAGGTACACGGTGCCCGTCCGCCCGAGGGCGTTGCGGAGATCCAGGGTGCCGTCGTACTGGAGGCGAAGGGCCTGGCGGACGGCCAGGGCGATGCCCACCATGCCGGCAAAGCCGATGGGGATGGCCAGGAAGACCGCCAGGAAACCGGGCAGGCCTACCTGGTGGAGCCACAGGCCGCCCCAGCCGAAGAGCACCAGGAAGGCCACCACGCCCCGCACGGTGAACAGGTGCAGGCCGGTGTCGGGGGTCTCCGGGTCCGCCGCGGCCTCGTGGAGCGGGCCGCCGTCGGCGTCGGGGCCGTCGAAGTCCGGCCCGTCCGCGTCCGGCACACCGGCGTCGCCGTCGCTGTCAAACGCGCCCCCCGCAAAGAGGAGAACGGTCTGAATCAGCAGGATCAGCGTGGCGGGTATGGCGATGTAGAGCAGAACGTGGTCCAGGGCAGAGAGGGATTGCCACCAGGCTGCCATGAATGGGTTCCTCCTTTCTCGAAATGGGGATGCGATCTATCATAAAACAGCGGCGGGATACTCCGCGTCCCTACCGCTGTCTTGGGACGCGTCAGGCCAGGGCCGCGAGGAGGGCCTCCGCCTCCTGCTTGAGCCGTCCGGCCAGATAGGCCGTCAGGATCACATGGAGGCAGCGGGCCACCCGGTCCCGGGCGCCCGGGACACACTCGCAGTAGTTCTCCGCCGCTGTCTGGCACCAGCGGGCCGCCTCGTCCGGCCCGCTGGGAGGCTGATGCTCCACCAGGGCCGCCAGGCGTACAATATAGAGATACAACTGGAAATCGTCAATCAGATCGTCCGATTCATCGTCCAGCTCCCCGTTGACATAGGAGAGCAGGGCGCAGATTTTGTCCAGCTGCATGGAATCCTTCAGCATATTGATCAGGACGATGCGGGAAAACTGGCGGCGGGAGTACCGCTTGCGCTCCGGCGGGGCCACAAAGCCCCGGCGGACCCAGTTCTGGATGACATAGGGCTCCAGCCCGGTCAGGCTGGCCACCTGGGAGAGCATCAGCCCCCCGGCCAAAAAGAGGGAGTTCAGCAGGGTCTCCGCCTCCTCCGGTCGGTTCCAGTCCACCGCGATGGTGGTTCCCGGCAGCGTCTTTGCCATATCATCCACTCCTTTTCTTGCTTTGACATGATTATACTAAATAATCATATGATTGTCAATTGGGATTTAAAGATAATTTATTAAGAATAAATGACGATTTGGTAACGCTCACCAGTCCAGGGGCGGGGCATAGGGGCCGTCAATGAGGTAATAGGGCAGTCCGCGGCGGCGGCAGGCCTCCAGATTGCGCCGGTTTTCCGCCAAAAGTAATTCCATGGTGCAGAAGGAGTCGTCCTTCCGCCGCTCTATGGCGTTGGCGTGGGTCTGAATGGTGTCAAACCGGGTGCGGATGTACGCCTCACTGAACACCAGACAGAGAAAGCGTATGTGGGGGAGGCAGGACGCATCAAAGTCCTCCCGCCAGTTGAAGGGGATGTAGCAACCCTCCACCGTCAGCGACTGGCCGTTTTCCACCGCGGTTTTGACGATCTCCCGCACCACGGGCCAGAGGACGGCGGTGAGGGCCTCGTCGGTGCTCTCCGGCGTCAGGGGACACATCCCGCTGCGGATGAGGCCCATCTTCAGGTGGTCGATGGACAGATAGGGCGCGCCGTGCCGCTCCAGCAGGCGCTGGGCCAGCAGGGTCTTTCCCGTGTGCGTGCTCCCGGTCAGCAGACGGATCATAACCATTCCTCCTTGCTGTTTTTTGTATCATACCCCCGCGCCTGCGCCGGCGCCAGAGGACGGCGGCGGCGCGGGAAAATTCGCCGCAAAATCGGGAATGACCTCTTTACAAGGCGGGGAGAATATGATAAACTACTACAGCCTGTAATTTACAGGCAGAATTTACCCCCGGCTTCGTCCCCAGGCTCTCACCGGCCGGTCACGCAGCCCAGGGCACATTGTATGAAAGGTGGAACCCAACCATGATCCGTAAGGACGAGAAGACGGCCGTGATCGAGGCCAACCGTACCCACGCCACTGACACCGGCTCCCCCGAGGTGCAGATCGCCATTCTGACCGCCCGCATCCAGGAGCTGACCGAGCACCTGAAGGTGCACATCCACGACAACCACAGCCGCCGCGGCCTGCTCAAGATGGTCGGTAAGCGCCGCAAGATGCTGGACTATCTGATGGCCAAGGACATCGAGCGCTACCGCGCCATTATCGCCAAGCTGGGCATCCGAAAGTAAGAAGAAGCGCGGAGGCGTGCGGAGCAGGACGACAGCGAAACACGCAGATGAAAAAACAGGTTGGCGGAACGCCAACGGCATTTTTCGCGGAGTGTTGAGCAGTTGTCCGTCGTGCAGCCGCCGCAGCGTGACAACAACGAATCAAGAGGGGTGGCGCGGACTCCGTGCCACCCCTTCTTCCCATCCGTCGGAGCTTGCTTTTTAGCAGTTGAACCTGGGCCCGGAGGGCCGGACCCGGCTTCAAGTGCTAAAAGGGATCGGGTTCTGATGTGTGGGAGACACCAATGAAAAGGAGGAATACCCGCATGTCAACCATTATCAAGCACAAGGAATTCACCAACCACAAGGTCTACAAGACCGAGGTGGCGGGCCGCCCCCTGACCATCGACGTGGGCAAGGTGGCCGAGCTGGCCACCGCTTCCGCCATGGTCACCTACGGCGAGACCACCGTGCTGGTGGCCGTCACCGTGTCCCCCCGCCCCCGGGACGGCGTGGACTTCTTCCCCCTCTCCGTGGACTTTGAGGAGAAGCTGTACGCCGTGGGCCGGATCCCCGGCTCCTTCATGCGCCGCGAGGGCCAGCCCTCCCTGCCCGCCGTGCTGGCCAGCCGCGTGATCGACCGCTCCATCCGCCCCCTGTTCCCCTACGACTTCCGCAACGACGTGGTGGTCACCGCCACCGTCATGAGCGTGGACCGGGACTGCTCCCCCGAGGTGACCGCCATGATCGGCGTGTCCGCCTGCCTGGCCTATTCCTGCATCCCCTGGGCCGGCCCCATCGGCTGCCTGGAGGTGGGCTATGTGGACGGCCAGATTGTCCTCAACCCCACCAACGAGCAGAAGCACGCCTCCCAGCTCGATCTGACTGTGGCCGCCACCGACAAGAAGGTGATCATGATTGAGGCCGGCGCCAAGGAGCTGCCCGACGACATCATGTACGACGCCATCGTGGCCGCCCACGAGGACATCAAGAAGCAGGTGGCCTTCATCAACCAGATCGTGGCCGAGGTCGGCCGGGACAAGATGACCTACGACCACGCCGACTTCGACCAGGAGCTGTTCGACAAGATCGTGGAGGCCACCATGGATGAGGCCCGCGCCGCCATGGACACCGACGACAAGAACGTGCGCGAGGAGCGGTGGAACAAGCTCATCGAGCACTGGCATGAGCTCTTCCTGGAGGACTATCCCGAGATGGACAAGTACCTGGAGGAGATCACCTACAAGTTCCAGAAGAAGATCGTCAAGGCCTGGCTGCTGGAGGGCCACCGGGTGGACGGCCGCGCCAAGAACGAGATCCGTCCCCTGGCCGCCGAGGTGGGCGTGCTGCCCCGCGTCCACGGCTCCGGCCTGTTCACCCGCGGCCAGACCCAGGTGCTCTCCGTCTGCACCCTGAACACCCTCTCCGCCGCCCAGAAGCTGGACACCATCTGGGAGGAGGAGGAGAAGCGGTATATGCACCACTACAACTTCCCCGCCTACTCCACCGGCGAGGCCCGGGCCGCCCGCTCCACCAACCGCCGCGAGAAGGGCCACGGCGCCCTGGCCGAGCGCGCCCTGGAGCCGGTGATCCCCTCCGTGGAGGACTTCCCCTACGCCATCCGCGTGGTGAGCGAGGTGCTCTCCTCCAACGGCTCCACCTCCCAGGGCTCCATCTGCGGCTCCACCCTGGCCCTGATGGACGCCGGCGTGCCCATCTCCGCCCCCGTGGCCGGCATTTCCTGCGGCCTGATCCAGGACGACGACGGCGGCTTCACCACCTTCATCGACATCCAGGGCGTGGAGGACTTCCACGGCGAGATGGACTTCAAGGTGGCCGGCACCAAGGCCGGTATCACCGCCATCCAGATGGACATCAAGAACGACGGCCTGTCCCACGAGATCATCAAGGAGGCCCTGGAGATCACCAAGGACGCCCGCTATGCCATCCTGGACGAGATCATGCTCCCCTGCATCTCCAAGCCCCGCCCCGACGTGGCCGACACCGCCCCCAAGATGGTGAAGATGAAGATCGACGTGGACAAGATCCGCGAGGTCATCGGCTCCGGCGGCAAGGTGATCCAGAAGATCTGTGCCGACACCGGCGCCAAGATCGACATCGAGGACGACGGCACCATCTACATTGCCGGTACCGACAAGGCCTCCTGCGACGCCGCCAAGAAGACCATCGAGACCATCGTGTTCGTGCCCGAGGTGGGCCAGCTCTACTATGGCAAGGTGGTCCGCATCCTCCAGTTCGGCGCCTTCGTCGAGCTGGCCCCCGGCAAGGACGGCATGGTGCACATCTCCAAGCTGGCCGACCGCCGGGTGGAGAAGGTGGAGGACGTGGTCAACATCGGCGACATGATCTGGGTCAAGGTCACCGATATCGACGAGAAGGGCCGCGTCAACCTCTCCTACCGGGACGCCCTGAAGGAGATCAAGGCCAAGAAAGAGGCCGGCGAGCCTATCAAGTAAAGAGCGCATACGGCATAAAAAGGGCCGGACGGAACCATTCCGTCCGGCCCTTTTGCTCTGCAAGAGCATAGCAAACTTGCCCATGCGCCGCTTGCAGCGGCACGGCCATAAGATGACAGCGCGTAGGCCGGTACGGCCCACATGCGCGAACACTTCATGCGCCTAAGCCTTTGCATAGTTTCGCGGCGCGTCCTGTACGCATGGAGGTTCATGCAAATGATGCGGCTGCCCGCTCAGGCCAGCAAAAGCTGAATGCCCAGGTCGGCAATATAGCCCTGCCATTCGGCTGAGAGCTCGTCATCCGTAACGATGATGTCAAAATCGGAGAGGTAGGCGAAAGTCGTGGGACAGATTTTGCTGAACTTGGAGGAGTCCAGCAGCAGGATCTTGGTCTGGCTGCTCTCCATCAGGGCGCTCTTGGCGTTCATCTCATGGGGAGCCACACAGGTGACGTTCAGCTTGCCGCTGATGCCGGCGGTGGAGAGGAAGGCCTTGTTTACACAGGTGCGGTTAATAAGGCTGATACCCTCTGGACTATAAAACATCCGGGTGTTGGGATAGAGGTAGCCGCCCGCGCAGATCACGTCGTAGTTCGGATGCGTGGTCAACTGGGCCAGGGTGTTCATGCAGTAGGTGAGCACGGTCAGGTGGACGCCGCTGGGCAGATTTTGTGTGAGGTAGGAGCAGGTTGAGCCGGTATCAATGGCAATGACATCGTTGGGTTCAATGAGGGAGGCGGCTTTTTTGCCGATGCGGGCCTTCCGGTCTCCAAAGTGGAGAACCTCGTAATCCAGATTGTACTCGGGAAGGGTACTGTGGGGGTTCTGGGCGGCGCGATGAATGGCCACGCCGTTGATCAGCTTTACCGTCCCCTGCTGCTCGAGCTGCTTCAGATCCCGGCGGATTGTAATTTCAGATACCCCCAGCTCCACCGCCAGTTCGCGAATCGATACGCCCGTCTTGGCGATCAAAAGCTGGGAGATTTTATCAATACGTGTCATCTTTTTGAGACTCATATGGTGCAATCCTCCCATACTTAATTAAATACTAGGGAGAGAATATCATAAAACCGGAACTCTGGCAAGAATAAAGCAAAAATTAGTTGGATATTCTGTACATTTTTTGTAAAGCCAAATTTTAAAAAATGATAATTCAATGCCTTTTATCTCTTTCGGAGAAGATTATTGATAATATACTATCAAATAAAGAGATTATATGAAATTAAAGCTTAAAAAGCAGACTGAAAACTGTAATTTTGAACATTTATTGACAAGAAAAATGATATAGAATACAATGGAGACAATAAAAAGCAAAATAAATGAAAGGAGCTGCGCCATGGAACTGCGATTGGAGCATCTGGTCAAGGATTTTTCCGGAACCAAGGCGGTGAATGATGTCAGCATTACGATTCAGGACGGCAAGCTGACCGGATTGCTGGGCCCCAGCGGCTGCGGAAAGTCCACGACACTCTACCTCATCTCAGGGCTGGAGTCGCCTACTTCCGGAAGGATTTTCTTTGGAAACAGGGATGTGACGGCCCTGCCCCCAGAAAAGCGGGGCATTGGTCTGGTGTTTCAGAACTATGCCCTCTATCCCCATCTGACGGTGGAGCAAAACATCGCCTTCCCTCTGGTCAACCACAAGGAGGGGAAGGAGGAGATCCGCCGCCGTACCCTGGAGATGGCCAGACTGGTGCAGATCGAGGATCTCCTCAAGCGCAAGCCGGGCCAGCTCTCCGGCGGCCAGCAGCAGCGGGTGGCCATTGCACGGGCGCTGGTCAAGCGGCCTGATATCCTCTTGCTGGACGAACCCCTTTCCAATCTGGACGCCCGCCTGCGATTGGAGATGCGGGAAGAGATTCGCCGCATCCAGACTGAGACGGGCGTCACCACCGTGTTCGTCACCCATGATCAAGAGGAGGCCATGAGTATCACAGATGAGATCGTGCTGATGAGGACCGGCGTGGTGCAGCAGCAGTGTCCACCCCAACAGATGTATTTGAATCCCGCCAACCGCTTTGTGGCAGGCTTTCTGGGGAATCCCCCCATCAATTTCTTTCGGTTGGACGTGTGCGGCGGAACGGTGTGTCTGGCAGAGGACTACATGCTCCGGGTGCGCGGCGCGGCGGATGGGCCGGTCCTGGTGGGCATCCGGCCTGAGGCGTGGCGTCTGGGGCAGGGGCTTCGGACTGCGGCTGAGGCTGTGGAGATGCGGGGCAAGGATCTGCTGGTTACCTTCTCACTGGCAGGGGAGCGGGCCCGCGCCATTCTGGACATCACCGCCGGTGTGGCGGCAGGCGACGCCGTGGAGCTGACCCTGGAGCCTCGCCTGGTCTATTTCTTTGACCCGGAGACCGGCGCACGGCTGGATGCGGAGGTGGCGGGATGAGGAGCCCCAAGCCGGCCCGCGCAGAAAATCCGCTGGGCAACACCCGGCGCAGCGCCAAGGCATATCTGTATCTGCTCCCTGCCTTTGCGGTTTTGGCGGTCTTTGTGGTCTACCCCATCCTCATGACGCTTCGGATGGGGTTTTACCAGAGTTACGTGTACCTTACCGACACCGGCACGGGATTCGGCCTCAATTCATTCCGGTACGTGCTTCAGGATCCCGCTTTCGGGCTGGCCGTGCGCAACACCATGTTTATTGTTCTGGTGGGCGTACCTATCACTATTGTGCTCTCCCTGGGGGCAGCCCTGCTCATCAATTCCCTGCTTCGGACCAAGGGACTGTTTCAGACACTCTATTTTCTCCCTTATGTCACCTCCACCCTGGCCATCGGCCTGGTGTTCCGCTGGCTCTTCCACTCGGAATACGGCTACATCAACTTTTTTCTGGAGTTTTTAGGGCTGGAGCCACAGAAGTGGCTGTCCGATCCCAACCTGACCATTGTGGCGGTGACCATTTTTACCATCTGGAGCGGTATGGCGTTTAAGATTGTCCTGTTCCTGGCCGGATTGCAAAAGATCGACCAGCAGTACTACAAGGCCGCCCGGATCGACGGCACTCCAGCGCACCGGATATTCTTCCGCATCACCATGCCCCTGCTCTCCCCCACGTTTTGGATGGTCACCATCGTTTCGGTCATTCATGCCTTTAAGACCTACAACGAGGTCTATGCTATGTTCAGCCGGGAGAGCGCTGGGCCTGGAAACAGCGCCATCACTATGGTCTACTATATTTATGACATGTTTTTCAACCGGGGACAGGTTCACTACGCCTCGGCGGCGGCCATCATCTTTCTGGCCATCGTACTGGCCCTGACGGTGATTCAGAAGTGGGTCTCCAAGCGGTTTGTATACTATGTATAAGGGAGGGTCGGATATGAAACAGAACGTGGGCAAGGCGGTCAAGATCGCCGTTCTGACTGTTGGAGCCTTTGTCATGATCTTCCCGTTTTTGTGGATGCTCTTTACCTCCCTGAAAACACTGCCGGAGTCCATCTCCATCCCGCCAACCCTGTTCCCTGCGGTGCCCCAGTTTGAAAATTACACGGAGGCTCTTGCCGTCGCCCCCTTTGGCCTTTATTTGCGCAACTCCATTATTGTGGCGGGCGGCGGTACCCTCCTTACCCTGGTGCTTACCGTGCTGTCTGCCTACGGCTTCACCATTTACGAATTTCGGGGCAAAAAGCTGCTGTTTCTGCTTTGCCTGTCCACCATGATGATCCCCGCAGAGCTGCTCATCATCCAGAACTTCATCACGATCTCCAAGCTGGGCTGGATGGACACCTTTCAGGGCATTATTCTGCCAACGGTGGCCAGCGGTTTCTATATCTATATGATGCGGGAGTATTTTATGCAGATCCCCTCCATCCTCTACAAAGCGGCCAAGGTGGACGGCTGCAGCGACTGGCGCTACCTCTGGAAAGTCATGATCCCCATGAACAAGAATGCCATTGCTACCATTGGAATTCTGGCCTTTATCAGCCAATGGAATTCCTTTGTCTGGCCCCTTATGGTCACCAAGAGCGATGCCCACCGGGTTATGCCCATCGGTCTGCTCCACTTCCGGGATGCGGTGAGCTCCCAGGTGAATCTGCAGATGGCCGGCGCTACGATCGTCATTGTACCCATGCTGATTTTCTTCCTGGTCTTCCGAAAGCAGATCATCGCCGGCGTGGCGCGGGGCGGCATCAAGGGTTAAGATCCTGCCCGGCCTGCCGGGCTTTGAATAACACAATGAAAGCATGTGGCACGAAAGAAAAGAAGGAGGAATTTTCGATGAAACAGAAGCTCATCAGCGTAAGCCTTGCCCTGGCCCTGGGCCTTTCCCTGGCGGCCTGCGGCAGCAAACCGGCCCCCAGCGGGGCCGAAACCCCCGCCGGGGAACTGGGTACCCTTTCCGGCCCTGTGGAACTCCAGTTCTGGCACTCCATCTCCAATCAGAACCACCTGAAGGTTCTGGAGGGGCTGGTGGAGGAGTTCAATGAAACGATCGGAGCCGAGAAGGGTATTACCGTGGTCCCAACCTTTAACGGCAGCAGCAGTGAGCTCTATTCCAGCGTGGTGGGCGCGATCAAGGCGGGCAGCGCCCCTGATGTGACCCTGGCCCTGCGCCCCTATGTGGCTGACTACCTCCAGACCGACTATGTGGTTAACCTGGAGCCCTATATTACAGATCCCAATGTGGGCATGACCGACTACGAGGACATCTTTGAAGGGCTGCGGGAGGCGAACTCCAGCTATGCCAAGGAGGGTATCTATTCCCTGCCGATCCACTCCTACTCCGAGGTGCTCTATTACAACAAGACGTTTTTTGCCGAGCACGGACTCAGTGTTCCCACCACCTGGGACGAGCTGGTGGAAACCTGCCGCGCCATCCGAGACATTACCGGCGCGCCCGCCTTTGGCTGGGACAACCTGGCAGGCAGCTTTATGACCCTGCTGCTCCAAAACGGCGGCCGCTACACCGACCAGAACGGCAATCTGTACTTTGCCACCGAGGACAGCGACATTACCCTGAAGGTGCTTCAGATGTGGCAGGATAACGTGAATGAGGGTATCTGGCGTACTGCGGGGGAGGATCAGTTCTTCTCCGGGCCCTTTGCCAATGAGATGATCCCCATGTATATCGGCGACAGCGTGGAGGCCAGCTATATCCCAGACAAAAATCCCGAGCTGGACTGGGGAACCGCCCCTGTTCCTCAGGTGAGCGAGGATACCGCCGCCAACCTGTCCGCCGGCCATGTCATTATCGCCTTGAATCAGGACGGGAATCAGGACAGAATGTACGCCGCCTATGAATTTATCAAGTTTATGACCTCCCATGACGCCAACCTGGCGGTAGCTGCCGGAAACACCGGCTATCTGCCTATCCGCCAGTCCGTGGCGGAGGACCCGGCCTATGAGGCCTATGTGGCCGACGGCCACGAGTACATGCGGGCCGGTGTAGAGCAGAGTGACCGCTATTTCTATGAGCCCGTGTTTACCAATGCTACCACCACCTCCAGCGCCGTCAACAGCGCCGTCAAGACCATGATGCAGGAGGTGGCCGACAACGGCATGGAGCCGGAGCAGGCCCTGGCCAACCTGAAGCAGACCGTCGGCGCCAACTGAAGCGGACTTGGGCAGGGCGGAGGCGGGGCGTCCGCCTCCGCCCTGCCGCGGTCCCGTGTCCCGGCCCGGGCGCGCAGAAAGGAAACCTGACATGATACCAATTTTTTACCATGACATCGTAACTCCCAGCGGACACCCGGGGGACGAGGTCATATCCGCCCTCCAGAAATTTATCCGCCGGGGGGAGACGGAGCTGGCGGTGCGGGCTGCCTATGAGCTCTACCTGACCGGGGAGGAACTGACCGCCTACCTGTGGAGACGGCTGCTGGTGATCAGTGCCGAGGACGTGGGCCTGGGGGAGCCCATGGCCCCAGTGGTGGTGGACGCCCTTCACCGCAGCAGCCGGGAGCTCTCCCGGGACAGCTCCGATTATCAACTGCTCTTCGTCCACGCGGTGCGCTATCTGTGCGCCTGCCGGAAGGAGCGGGGCTCCAGCGTGCTTGCCAGTGTGGTTAAGCGGCGCATACGGCGGGGAGACCCCTTTCCCCTGCCTGATTATGTGTATGACATGCACACGCTGACCGGCCAGGAGCGGGGGCGGAACATCGACCACTTCCTGGCCGAGGCCGCCTGTGTCCGGCCGGGGGTCCGGGCTACGGCGGAGGAGCTGGAGGAGACCGAACGCTGGGAGCGGGAGCTCGTTGCGCTGATGAAAGAGGAAGAGGCCCAACAGGACCGTACTTAAGAAAGGAAGGACCCCATGACAAATCGCACCCTAGTGGTCTCCATTGATGCGCTGATCACAGCGGATATCCCCGTGCTGAAGCAGCTTCCCAACCTGGGGCGCGTGATGGAGCACGCCTCCTGGATTACGGATATCGAATGTATCTATCCCACCTTAACCTATCCCTGCCATGCCACCATCGCCACCGGCTGCTGGCCGGACCGGACTGGCATCAACAATAATGAGATTCCAGATTTTTTTGCGAAGGGCCGGATGGACTGGTATTGGTGGCGGGAGGCCATTCAGGTGCCTACCGTGGTGGATTTTGCAAGACAGGCGGGGCTGACTGCCTCTACCGTCACCTGGCCCGTCATGTGCGCCTCAGGAGCGGAGTACAATATTGGCGAGATCTGGGCCCCGCAGGAGGAGGATGACCCGACACCGTGGTTTACCAGGGCCAACAGCCCTGCGGTGGAGGAGATTTTTGAGGCCAATAAGCACATGCTCCGCTGGATGAAGACGCCACAGATGGACGAGTTCGCCGCAAAGTGCGCCGCCGACATTATCCGGGCCCACCGCCCCGACCTGATGCTGCTCCACCTGTCCTACGTTGACCACCAGCGCCACCGCCTGGGCGTGCACGGAGATCTGGAGCACGCCTTCCGCTTTATTGACGGACAGATGGGGCTTGTGCTGGATGCGCTGGAGGAGACCGGCGGCGTGGAGAACACAAATATTGTGCTGCTGGGCGACCACGGTCAGCTCTACTGCGACGAGATGTTCCATCTGAACGCCCTATTCCACCGGCTGGGCTGGCTCCAGACCGCGGAGGACGGTTCCCTGGCAGACTATCAGGTTTATGCCGCCAACTGTTCGCTCAGCGCACACATCTATCTCCGGCCGGAGGTGGACCGGGAAATGGTGTATTGCGTCCTGCTGGAGCAACAGAAGAAGTACCCCAAATACCTGGAGCGGATCTTTACCAAAGAGGAGGCCGCGCAGATGCACCTGACCGGCGATTTTGACTTTGTTATCGAAGCCGGCGACCGGGTGTGCTTTGGAAGGGCCCTGGATGGGGAGCAGCTTATCACCAGTGTCAACGACATAAAGGAATACAAGCCATCGGTCTCCACCCACGGCCACCTGCCCTGGAAGGGGGACAAGCCCCCCTTCATCGTTGCCGGGCCCAATGCTGTATCCGGCAGGATAATCCACGGCGGGAGGCTCATTGACCACGCGCCCACCATCCTCCGTCTGCTGGGGCTGGAACCCATAGGAATGGACGGGCATCCGGTGGATGCCCTGGTGCGGCCCTGATGGGAAGAGGGTTACAGGCTGCCCCGGGGCTTGTCTGTTTTGATCTGGACGGCACGCTCTACCACGACGACCGTATCTACCTGCGAATGATCGACTACTACTTTGCCGGTACTCCATGGGAGAAGGAGATCGGGTCTGTAAAGGCGGAGATGAGCCGGGTGCTGGCGGGAGGCAATCCGGCCTTCCGCTGCGGCCGGTTTGCCCCCAAGGAATGGGGGGTGTGTCCTGGCCCGGCCGCCGCGCTGCTGGCTGTGCCCACCGAGGCCGCACTCCTGCGTCCGGACCCCTCGCCCTGGCTGGACCGGAGATGCTGGTCCTATATCTCCGACGGCTGGAGCCTGGCCATGTACCTGGCCCGGCGTATCGGCTGGGACGGTGAGGCGTTCTGGGAGCGGTTCCAGTTGGCCCGGCGGGATCTGCTGACCGACGGGGTGGGCCCCCAACCGGATCCGGTGCTGGCCGGGCGGCTTCTCCGCCTGCGGGACCGCGGCATCCGGCTTGTGCTGTGCTCAAATTCCAGGCGGGAGGGAGGAGAGGCGCTTCTGGCCCGGCTGGGGCTGCTGGGGTGCTTTGACGAGCAGATTTTTGACGCGGAGAAGCCCCACGCCACTCCGAAACGTATGGAAGGGTGGAGCGCCCGCTGGGGGATACCATCTGACGCGATGCTGTTTGTGGGGGACCAGGGATACGGCGACCTGTACGCCGGCCTGCGGGCCGGAGCGCGCACCCTGCGGGTTTCTCCATACCCAGCGGATGATGAGGGCCTTTGGGATGGCTGTATCCGCACGCAGGAGGAGCTGAAGGAGCTGCTGGCCGCCTGGTGCTGAAGCCGGGCAGTCCAGCCCGGCGGGAGGACATTCTGCATACAGGCCGGACGGAGGAGAGCCCCCGCCCGGCCTGCTGTTTTCCCGCGGATTTTCCGGCTGACAAGTGGGACGGAATGTGATATAGTGTTGTAACCCAAACGAGAACAGGAAAGGAGAGCGCGGCCATGAAAAAGAAGGTGGTGGGCTACCTGGCGCTGATCCTGGCCATCACGGCGGTGGTACTGCTCCTGATTGCCCTGCGCGGGGCGTAAACGGCACGGTATTTGTCCATACTAAGCGCGAAAATATAGAGAAGTGCGAGGTTACAATGGTTTGATGTATGAAAAAAAGACGCTCCCCAACGGGGTGCGTATCCTGACGGAGCATGTGCCGGGGGTGCGCTCGGTTTCCCTGGGCATCTGGGTGGGGACCGGCTCCCGCCATGAGAGCGCGGGGGAGAACGGGGCGGCCCATTTCATCGAGCACATGCTCTTCAAGGGAACCCGGAGCCGCACCGCCGCCCAGTTGGCGGAGGAGATGGACGCCGTGGGCGGCCAGATCAACGCCTTCACCACCAAGGAGTGCACCTGCTTCTATGCCCGGGTGCTGGACACCCACCTGGCCCGGGCGGCGGACATCCTGTGCGACATGTTCTTCCACTCCCGGTTCGACGACGCCGACGTGGAGACCGAGCGGGGGGTGATCCTGGAGGAGATCGGCATGTACGAGGACAACCCGGAGGATCTCTGCGCTGAGCGGCTGGCCGGGGCGGTATTCAAGGGCTCCCCCCTGGCCCGGCCCATCCTGGGACGAAAGGCCACCCTGGACAAGATGGACGGGGCGTGGCTGCGGGCGTACCAGCGCGCCCACTACCGGCCCGACCGCATCGTGGTGGCCCTGGCGGGCAGCTTTACCGACGCCGACGCCGCGGAACTGGCCGGGCGCTTTGCCGGCCTGGAGGCGCGGCCCCACACCGCTGCGAGGGCCGCCGCCTATGTGCCCGGGGTGGTGGTGAAGAAGAAGGCCATCGAGCAGAACCACCTGACCCTGGCTTTCCCCGGCCTGTCCTTCGCCGACCCCCGGCGGTTCCAGCTCCAGCTCCTGTCCTCCATCCTGGGGGGCGGCATGTCCTCCCGCCTGTTCCAGCAGGTGCGGGAGCAGAAGGGGCTTTGCTACTCCATCTACTCCTACGGCACCT
>OGMW01000283.1_pt1 | contig 57614 bp, 70 predicted proteins | sample 1573281 | NCBI WGS metagenome assembly OGMW01 (sample SAMEA2581907, study PRJEB24529) | metagenome | biome: Human gut stool | place: China | collected 2011 | reverse complement strand
TTCGGCTTATACCGAATTCCCTATTAAGTCTGTATAGACACCTATTCTATCTATATTTTATTACTTATGTTTTATGTTATCATTAGTGATAATCTTTGTCAATTATCTTATAATAAATTTCATTAATTTTATTATTACTAAAAACTTTATATAAGATATATAGTTTTTGTAAAGTTGTTAACCTATTGGCGGATTGATAAAAATTTTCAAAAAATCACAGCCATGAAAATTCTTTTTACAATAGACTTTTGTATATTATTTTTCTCATAGCTTATTGTTTTTATAGATGATATAATTATGAATATAAAATTTATAATTGTTATCAATATTATAATATAAAGAGAGGGATTTTCATGTATGAAGATTTAATTGAAGAAAAAGTTTCTTCCGAAGATATTTTTGATGGGGTATTACTTCATGTAAAGCGTGATTATGTAAAATTACCAAATGGTAATAAAGCTGTTCGTGAATGGATAAAACATCAAGGTGCTTCTGCTGTTATTCCTGTATTGCCAAATGGTAATATTATTTTAGTGCGTCAATATCGTTATCCTATCGGCAAAGTAACTTTAGAAATTCCTGCTGGCAAATTAGATAGTGTGGATGAAGACCCATTAATTTGTGCTAAACGTGAATTATCTGAAGAAACAGGTTATACTGCTAATAAATACACACAAATTCATAAATTAGCTACTACTGTTGGTTTCTCTAATGAATGGATTTATATTTATTTAGCACAAGATTTAGTAAAAGGTAAACAACATACTGATGATGATGAATTTATAAATCTAGTAGAAATGCCACTAAGTGAAGCTGTTGATTTAGTTAATAAAGGTGAAATCTTTGATGCTAAATCTGTTGTTTCTATTTTAATGGCAGAAAAATTATGTCAAAAATAATATAGGAATATCCATTATTTAATTATTTAGGAGGTATTTAATGTTTGGTTTTGGTCCAGATATGATTTATGCAATCCCAGGTTTATTGATTGCATTGACTGTTCATGAATATGCCCATGCTAAGGTTGCTGATAATTTAGGAGATTTCACTCCTCGTATGAATGGCAGATTAACTTTAAATCCTGTAGCTCATATTGACCCTATTGGATTGATTATGTTATTTTTTGCTCAAATAGGTTGGGCAAAACCTGTACCAATTAATTTAAATAATTTTGATGATTGGCGTAAAGGTGAAATGCAAGTTTCCTTAGCAGGACCATTAGCTAATTTAATCACAGCTTTTGTAGCTTCAATATTTTTTGCTCTTTGTTTTAAATATAGTTTTGCACCTCATTGGCTTGTTATGGTATTACAATTAATCATTATTTATAATGTAAATTTTGCTATTTTTAATTTAGTACCTATTCCACCACTTGATGGTTCTAAAATCTTATCTTCTCTATTACCAGGTAGATTAGCTTATAAATATCAATCTTCTGTAATTAATCGTTATAGCTTTTTTATTCTAATCGCTCTTGTTTTTACTGGAATATTGGGTTTTATTATTCACCCTATCAGTAACTTTATTATAAGCATTTTAAATCTTATTATCTCTATTATTATTTAATGAGTTTTTTATGCAACAAGAACAATATAAGGTACATTTAGAATCCTTTGAAGGGCCATTAGATTTATTATTGCATTTAATTGAAAAAAATCGTATTGATATTTATGATATTCCTATTGCTCTATTAACGGAACAATATATGGATTATCTTGCTAAATTTAAAGAGTTTAATATTGAAGTAGCTAGTGAGTTTTTAGTCATGGCAGCTACATTATTACAAATCAAATCCAAAATTTTATTACCTGATACCAAGGTAGAAGAAGTAAATGAAGATGATACTGATGAAGTTGACCCACGAAAAGAATTAGTCGAACGATTATTAGAATATCGTCGTTATAAAGAAGTCAGCAGTATTTTAGGTGAAATGGCAGATGAAGCTGGCAAAAGATTTTTTCGTGAAGCTTCTAATCTACCGACAAAACATTTGCCACCTAAAGGGCTTGATGTAAAACTTTTGTGGCAAGCTTTTCAAAATGTGCTAGAAAGCCAAATTGAAAACGAACCTCTTGTAGCCAATGTTGCTCGAGAAAAATATACTATTGAAGATAAAATCATCTCTTTATTGGCTTTGCTTAAACAACATGGCGGAAATATTTGTTTTAACACTGTATTTCAATATAGTGAGCATAAGATTTCTAAATCTGAGTTAATCACTACTTTTTTAGCTATGTTAGAATTAATTAAAATAAAGAGAATAACTGTATATCAGACAAGTATATTTTCGCCCATTTATTTAAAAATCAATGATGAAGTCGAATCTTCTGATAACGATATCATTGTTGATAATACCGAAACTTAATATTGTATTTTTATAAATTAATGATTTATAAACTAATAATATGGTATTGCTAATTATAGTAATACCATATTATTTTATAATAAAAAATATAGAGGTATTTATTATGAATTTAAAATATAAAAAAGCTACTATTGAAGATTTAGATATTTTAACTAAAACAAGAATAGAAGTATTGCGTGCCGCTAATAAGTTATCTAATAATATAAATATGGACGAAGTTAAAATGATGACATATAAATATTATAAAAAAGCCCTTTGTGATGGAACGCATATTGCTTATTTAATTTTTGACGGAAATAAATTTGTTGGTTCTGGAGGAGTTAGCTTTTTTCAAGTAATGCCAACTTATCATAATCCTAATGGTTACAAAGCCTATATAATGAATATGTACACAAACATAAATTATAGAAGAAAAGGCATTGCTTATAAAACATTAGATATGTTAATTAAAGATATTAAAAATAAAGGTATCACTTCTATTTCATTAGAAGCAACGGAAATGGGTAGACCTTTATATAAAAAATATGGTTTTATTTCTATGAATAATGAAATGGAATTATTATAATTAAGATTTTCTGTTATATATAGAATTATTAATTTATTTTTAATCTAAATATCATTTGTTATTATTGAGTCTAAGTTGTATAATATAAATAATATATATATTTATATTAATATTATTCAAATTAATAATCCTATATATTAATTAAAATAATATAATATAAAACTTAGCGATAACTAAGTAAAGGAGAATATTTTATGATTATCAAGCCAAGAGTAAAAGATTTTATCTGTTTAACTTCTCACCCTGAAGGCTGTAAAGAAAATGTACGCCGTCAAATCGAATATGTAAAAAGTCAGCCAAAGGTTGAACTTGGTAAACGTGTATTAGTATTAGGTGCTTCTACAGGTTATGGCTTAGCATCTCGTATTTGTGCAACATACGCGAGCGGTGCTTCTACAATTGGAGTTATTTTTGATAAACCAGCGCATGGTAAAAGAACTGCAACTGCTGGTTGGTATAATACAGCTGCTTTTGAAGAATTTGCAAAAAATGATGGCTATTATGCTAAAACAATAAATGGTGATGCTTTCTCTCAAGCTATTAAAGAAAAAACTATTGAACTTATAAAAAAAGATTTAGGCAAAATTGATATGGTCGTTTATTCCTTAGCTGCTCCTCGTCGTACAACAGCTGATGGAACTATGTATTCTTCCGTATTAAAAACTGTTGATGAACCTTTCACTGCTAAGACTTTAAATTTAAAAACAAATGAATTAACTGAAGCTACTTTACCTCCTGCTACTCCTGAAGAAGTAGAAGCTACTATTAAAGTTATGGGTGGCGAAGATTGGGCTGATTGGATGCATGCTTTAAAAGATGCTGATGTTTTAACTGAAAATGCTTGCACTGTAGCATATTCTTATATTGGTTCTAAGATTACATACCCAATATATTATGAAGGTACTATCGGTGCTGCTAAACAACATCTTTATAAAACAGCTGAAACTTTACGTCAAGAAGGCTTTAATGCTATTATCTCTGTAAATAAAGCTTTAGTTACACAGTCTAGCTCTGCTATTCCTATTGTTCCTTTATATGTGGCGGTTATGTATCGTGTAATGAAAGATAAAAATGTTCATGAAGGTACTATCGAACAAATGTATCGTTTATGGCATGAATACCTCTCTCAACCACAACCAAAAGTAGATGATGAACACCGTATTCGCATTGATGATTTAGAAATGAGAGACGATGTTCAAAATACTATTTTTGAATACTGGGATAAAGTAACTACTGAAAACTTAACTCAATATGCTGATGTAGATGGTTATTGGAATGATTTCTATAATCTCTTTGGCTTTGGTTTTGATAATGTAGATTATGATGCTGATGTAAATCCAGAAGTAAATCTTGATTTAGTTGAATAATACAAACTCAAACAAATTTATATATTTTTTAGAGTAGAGAGTCTACTCTATTTTTTTGATAAAAAGTTTCTACTAATGATAAAAGCAGTAATGTATTTAAACATTACTGCTTTTATCTAATTCTAAAGGGTTTTCACCATATTTATTTGGACCATTTGTTCCTTTAGCTAGAATCAAATACAAAATAAAAATGAAATAACCAAAAGGGAAAACGATAGGAAATATTATCCACCAACCACTAAAATTCAAATCGTGCAAACGTCGTATCATCAAAAAATTAAGTGGTAAAAATAATATTATTAAGATTAAAGAAGCTACTAAAATAAGCAAAATAGGAATTACTTCTATTTGTGATAAAAAATTTAAATCATTTACATTTTCGCCTAAAACAGCTATAGATAACGCACTAGCTAAACCTAATAAAGTAATAATCCCTATAAAAGCCAATGATATAACAATCAAAAAGATTATATAATAAATAAATGGCTTTCGATTTAATCTACCTTCTGTAGAAAAATATTTTTCTTCTAAATTCATAAAAAACTCCTTATAAATCCAAACTTAAAGGGTCTTTTCCATATTTATTATCACCATCAGTCCCTTTTATTAAACATAAATAAGCAAAAAATAGCATATTTATCAATGGAATTACACATAAAATTATCCATACAGCCGATTTATCTAAATCATGCAAACGTTTAATTCCTAAAAATAAACTAGGTAATAACGCTAATTCAATCAATGTAGATACTATACTTATACTAATATCAACTACTGTCCCATCTGTCGTACTGATAATCACTAAAAACGTTGGTATTATCAAAAATAAACAAAATAAGATAAAACATACTGCATATAAGATAAATATCTTACGATTTATGCGACCTTTTGTAGATAAAAATCGTTCTTCTAGAGATGCATTTTTCATTTTATTTTTATCTCCTTGAATTTTATTTTACTTATATTATAAAATAAAAATTCAAGATTTTATACATAATATAAATATAATTTAATTTACATAAAAATACTTTAAAATAGCTCTATATCAAATTTTTTAAATTTAAATTAATTGAACTAAATTCAAAATAAATGTAATGCGTAGCACTGTTATAGCACCTAAAAAATAAAATATATAGTAATCTGTAGCACTTAATATTTAATCTAAAAACTGATAAACAAACTCATCTAATTTTTGATTTTGCTTATCTATAGGCATATGAGTATAAACAGAAATAGTTGTACTATTTGTTTTATGACCTACATATTGTGATACAAAAACAGGACTAATACCATATTCTTGTGCAAGCGTAATAAATACGTGTCTAGTTGAATGTGCTGTAAAATTCTCAAATCCTGCTTGTTTAAAAAACATACTAACTTTTTTTGATTCATGAGGCAGATACCTATTTTTTTTAAATTTTTTATCATCAAAATATAATTTTACTTCGGATAAAATTCTATTATTTACATAAATTGTTCGATTTGAGTTATTAGTTTTTGTTCCTTCTTTGATATATGTTTTATAATTTTCGTCCATTGTTAATGTTTTATTAATTGTAATAGTTGATTGTTCAAAAACAATATCACCTTTTTGAAGTGCTAATATTTCACCTATTCTTAGTCCTGCTAAAAAACCTAATAGAATACATAAATATAAATGTCCTCCAATAAATTTAGCTAATAATAAAACTTCTTTTATTTTTTTTATTGATGGTATATCTATTTTCTTTTTAATTGGTGAAGTTCGTATTTTAGGTATATATGGAATAAAATTAATTACACCTCTATCTCTTGCAAATCTTAATACTTGATTCAATACTGAAATTGTAACTACTATTGTTGCTTTACTTTTTGTTGCTACGAGTTCATTAACAATTAACATAATAGTGTTATCCGAACATTTATTCATTTGAAAATTATTAATATCAGATATTAATTTAATCCTTGTTCTAGTGTTTCTATAAGTTGATGGAGCTAAACTATTTTTCTTAAATTCTAACCATTTCATTGCATAATCATAAAAATAATCATTATTGCTAATTTCTTGATTAGACTTAAACCATTTCATACATTCTTGTTTTGTACCAGTTTTTGTTTTACGAACCTGTTTCCCGTTAGCATCTACTCCTACACTTATTGTAACCTTCCATTTATTTGTTCCTAATTTTTTCCAGCTACCTTCGCCATTTCCTCTTTTTTTTGTAGTTGTCAATATAAAATCTCCTTTCACATTCCTCCTTTCTTCGAGTATAACATAATTGTAGCTCTTAACAATAGATAAAAAATTTTTTAAAAAAATAAAAAAAATACTTGCAAAGAGTTAGAGTGATGTTAATATAGAGAATGTCGAAAGGCACAAAACAAAAAAATGTTAGGAGATGTGATAATTTGGAACAGAAAAATGACAAATTAAAAACTTATGCAGTAAAGGTATTTGAAGGCGAAGTCATGTATTCTGCTGTAAATGGTAATGTAAATGAATGGGAAGGGAAACCAACAGGATATGTACTTAATCTCAAAGTAACAAGCAAAGAAGTCGAAAAATTGAAAAAACTTGCCACTGAATTGATTGAAAACGCTAAAAAAGACACAGAATTTAAAAGTGCTAGTGGTACAAAAGTTTCAGCTAATCAGTGGTTGCCTACAGATTTCTTAGTAAACAAGCTTATTAAAGAAAAAGATGGTGTCCAGTTTATTAATTGCAAAGCAAAACATGAACGTGAAAAAGATGGTGTTATTAATAGAGTATTTATTCCTGTTTACGACAAAGATAACCATAGACTAGCACCAGAAGAAGAACAAAATTTGCAATTAGCATATGATGCTAAAATTGCAGTAAATCTTTACATGAGAGTTGTATTTACTAACCTTTATCAAGGGGTATCTATTAGATTGAAAGATATTCAACTTTTAGATGATGATTGCTTATTTAAAGGAGGAAATGGTGGCTCTCCATTTGAACCAGTAAAAGACGCTGATATTGATGAAGATGTACCAATCTAATGACTGAAAAAGAAAAACAGCAATTTATTAATGCAAAAAATAAGTCTTGGCTCGTTGCCAAAATAGTTATTCGAAAAAAGAAAGATAAAGTGTGGAATCTTACTGAACACCAAAGAATTTCTAACCAATTAAAGAAATATGAAAAAGAAGATATTGATACACTTTCTAAATTATACGAATACTTGGTTGAGGTTAATGAAATTAGTGCAGATGCTTCTATTTTTAAATTAATAAAAGAAGCAAACGAATTTATGCAAGAAAAAGTACCAAAGAAAAAAATGGTACAAATTCAACCAACCGATTTAATGAAATATTTATAAGGGGAATATATATGGTAATTACACAATATGAAAACAAAAAAATGATGATTAGTCCGAAAAGTAAGAAGATTGCGACTTCTTGTGTTGAGATTATTTTATCTGCTGACAAAGGAAACAATATTTTGAAGCAAAATAAAAAAGCCCATAAAGTTTCCGATATTATTACTGGATTTAAATTCGCTGAATTAGCACCAAAGTCCACAGAATTAAAACAAAATAAGAAAAGAAAGCATAATAATAAATATGCTGGAGTAAATTGAATAAGGTTATAGGTGTAATAAGTTTAACCAGTCTAGTATTATTGGGTGGTTGTGGTCAAAATCCACAGCCCTCTAATATTACTACTATCCACCATGAAAATAAATATGTGAATTTGTGTGATATTGAAGATGAATTAATTAGTGAATTGGAAAAAGAATATTATAGACAAGAAGCACTAAAACCAAAATATCGTACAGAAGAAGCAATAATTACTTATTACACTGCTGCTGATGATGAATGTGGAAAGAATGATGGAATAACCGCTTCTGGTACAGTTGCTACAGAAGGAAGAACTGTTGCTTCTGACCATTTACCTTTAGGGACTGTTGTTGAAATAGATGGTGTGCAATATGTAGTAGAAGATAGATTTGGTGGTGGATATAATAACAAAATTGATATATTTGTAAATGATAAACATACTGCCTATAAATTAGGCAGAAGAAAGGTTAAAGTGAAAATTTATGAATGAAGATAATTTGAACCTAAATAAAGATGATTTACGTACTGAAAATTTAATGCTAAAAATAGAAAACGAAGCATTAAAATCTAAAGATAAAAATAATCTAGTAACATTAGAAATGTATAAAAAACTTATGGAAGAAAATATTGAGTTAAAAGAAAAACTTCGTGAGTATGAACCTGATGATTATTATGATTATTCAGAAGAAGATGATATCAATGATGAGGAAAACAGTGATGATGAAAATGATAAAATTTGGGATTTAGCTATATCTTTGTATCAAGTATTAAGGGAACAACCAAATTTTTTAGAATTACTAAAAGATACATTATCTGTAGATGATATCAATAAATTAGAATATTCAACTAATCTACGAGATTTTCTCAAACAAGATTTTCCGTCTTTTCAATATGCAGAATTTAAAGTAAGTGATTTCCCAAATATTAAAATTGAATAGGAGAAATGTATAATACATGAGTGTTGTTGATGTATTAAGGCAAAAGCCTATGGTTGAATACATTCCTGAAGCTATAAGAAAAAGTGATGGAACTTATCGTTGTTGTTGTCCTGTACATGGTGGCGATAACGAAACATCATTTGCCATTTTTGATGATAATAAGTTTTATTGTTTTGCTTGCCATGCTAGTGGAGATATTATTAACTATAAAATGGAAAAAGATAATATCCCATTTGCTATTGCAGTAAAAGAATTGGCGAATGATTTTTCTTTACCTTTAGACAATGATTATATTCAAGAACAAAATTTGGTTGATAAAAAAGAATTTCAATCAAAAGCATACGAAAATAAAGTAGATAGTGTTATTGAGTATTTAATGCAAAGTAGAGGATTTAGCGAGGAAACTGTCAAAAAATTCAGACTAGGATACAGCGAAAAATCTAAGGCTGTTACAATTCCTATGTTTGATGAATATGGTAGATTAGTTTGTTTTGGCTACCGATATTTTGAGAATAAAGTTAAATATAAAAATGGAAAAAATAACCCACCACTGTTTGAAAAAGGAAAATATCTGTATGGTATTAACTTTGCAATAGAAAGATTAAAACAAAGTGATACCTTATATGTGTGCGAAGGGTATTTTGATATGATATCTGCTGATGAGCAAGGATTAGCTTGTGTTGCTTATTGTGGTATTACTTTAACTGCTGACCACGTTAAGTTAATAAAACAAATTATTGGTAGACGTGAAATAAAAATAGTTCTAGTCCCAGACAATGACAATAGAGCAGATAAATTTATTAATAGAGCTAAAGAATTATTTAGAACTCATGCTTCTAATTTGCTGGTAGAAGTAATGCAAATAGAAGATGGATACAAAGATTTAAATGAACTTCATGTTGCTAAAAAAAGTATTAGTGAGCAAGTGGTAAAAGATATCAATTTCTTTTTAGCTGAATTTATCCTTAAGCAAAATAAAGGACTTGATATCCAGAAAAAGAAAATTATGGAACTTGTATCTACTGTTAAAGACCCTTTAGTTAAATTATCTATTGCAGAATATTTATCTACACAATGGAAAAAACCATTAGATGTCATTAAAGAATTTTTATCTGTAAAAGAAGAAAGTATTGATGAAGTTTTAAATGAATTTTCTTCCCTAGCTAATGCTACTTCTAGCTTAATTACTGAAGAAAATAATGAACTAAATACAGGTTATGAAGAGCTTGATGGTGCAATTAACCTGTATAAAAAACAGATTACTACTATTGCTGCACCTTCAAATACAGGTAAAACAGACTTTTTAATAGAATTATTGCTGAACTTAAGCATAGTTCAACAAAAAAGAATTTTATTTTTCTCTCTTGAAATGTCTAAAGAGGACGTGTCTGAAATAATTCTTGCAAAATTGCTTCAGCAACCTAGATGGAAAATAAAACAATTTATATTAGAACACCCTTTAGAAGCTAATAATTATATAAATAAAATAGGAACTAGATTACAAATAAATGACAAAGTATTATCTTTAGCTGATATTGATGAACGTATAAAAATCGCTAAAACTAATATTTTTGTAGATGAACCACTAGATATAGTTGCTATTGACCATTTTGGTTTGTTGAGAAACAATACTACAGTTGAACAACAGTCTAAAAATGCAGACGGATTAATACCTCTTGCCAAAAATCATAATGTTTGTTTGATTATATTAGCTCAATTAAATAAAGCTTCTCAGGTTATTGAAAAAGGGCGAATTAGAGAACCTATGCAAACAGACATTTCTGGTAGTGCTTCTTTAGGCAATGCGTCTACAACTATTTTAGGTTTATGGCGACCAGAAAAGACTCCAGGAATGAGTGAGATTTCTAAAGAAAATTGGAAAAATATAACAAGACTTAAAATTTTAAAACATAGAAAATTAAAAAGGGACAAGTTATATTTCCAATTAACTTATAACACCGATACAAGCAGATTGGTGATGTTAAAAGAACAAGAAGAAAGAAGTGAATTAGACTGAAAAATAAAGCACATGATGTATATGTAACACTAGGAGCGTCTAATCATAGTGAAGGCGAAAGAGAAGCCAATGACTATTATGCAACTGAACCAAAAGCAGTTGAACTGTTGCTCGAAAAAGAAACTTTTACTAAAGCTGTATTAGAACCTGCCTGTGGTGGAGGACATATTTCCGAAGTACTACAAAAACATGGTTATAATGTATCTAGTTTCGACCTTATTGATAGAGGTTATGGAAAAGTACAAGATTTTTTTAATATAAAACATAGTGATATGGACATTGTTACTAATCCGCCTTATAAAATAGCTTTGCCATTTCTAAAACACGCACTGGATATTATTCCTAATGGTAATAAAGTAGCGTTGTTTTTAAGAGTTTTATTTTTAGAAGGAAAAGAAAGAGGACGCTTTTTTAAAGAAAATCCACCGAAGAAAATTTATGTTGCAAGCGGTAGACTGTCTTGTGCTAAAAATGGTGATTTTGAAAAATATAGAAAATCAAATGCTCAAGCGTATGCTTGGTTCGTTTGGGAAAAAGGTTTTAAAGGTGAGCCAACTGTAGATTGGATTAATTTATAAAGGAGAAAAAATATGATTAAATGTAAATTAATTAGTCATACCCCTGAGCCAGAAAAAGTCGTATCTATTGCTGCTAAACTTTGTTACAGTAAAAGTGATGTTGATGACTTAGTAACAGGGGTATTAACAGGAAATGATACCGAAAAATTTATTGATAAATTAAAAGGAATGGGACACGAATCACCACTAGAACACGTTTCTTTTACGTTTGCTATTGAAGGTGTTTCTCGTACACTTACCCATCAATTAGTAAGACACAGAATTGCATCATATTCTCAAAAATCTCAACGTTATGTGAGTGAAAATAATTTTGAATATATTATTCCACCATCAATCGCTAGAGATAGTCAAGCTAAAGAAAAATTTGAGAATTTAATGTGTACAATTCGTCAAGCTTATAACGAATTAGCAAGTATGGATATTCCTAAAGAAGATGCTAGATATGTACTTCCTAATGCAACAGAAACAAAAATTATTGTTACCATGAACGCACGTTCATTATTTAACTTCTTTTCACTTCGTTGCTGTACTCATGCTCAATGGGAAATTCGTCAACTGGCTAATTTAATGCTTGCTGAAGTACAAAAAGTTGCACCTATTTTATTTAAAAATGCAGGTGCTAGTTGTAAAAAAGGATATTGTCCAGAAGAAGGTAGGTCTTGTGGAAATGCTCCTACTTTATCGTTCTTAAAAGAATTTGTAAATGTATTAAATATTTAAATATTAAAATTGGAGAGTGATAATTATAGAAAATAAAATTGAACGTGGTAAATCCACGACTGGTAAAATTACTCACTTAAGTGCATCAACGATTATGAGCATGAAAACTTGTGGCAGACAAGTTTATTTTAGAAAAATATTAGGCAAGGAAAATAGCACACAATATTCTAAAACAATCTTTGGTTTAGCAATTCATTCTGCTTTAGAATATTGGGGAAAATGTAAAATTGAGAATAAACCTGTTATTTTAAAAGAAGTGATTGATAAATTTAACGAATATTTTGACAATCATTATAAAGAAATAACTGTTTGGGGAACTGATACTTATGAACAACTTAGAGAGCAAGGAGCAGTTGCATTAGATTTATTCTTTAAAACATTTAAAGATATTAAACCAGCTAAAGTAGAATGTCAATTTTTAATTGACAGAGGGAAAAATAAGCTTCCTGTATTGGGATATATTGACCTTCTAACCGAAGATGATTGCATTTACGATTATAAGCTTGGTAAACGTGCTACTACTGCAAAATATATTGGGAACATGAGTATCTACGCATGGCACTATTTGCTTGAAACAGGAGCTTTCCCAAAAGAAGTAGCTACTATTGCTGTTAAATGGAGAACAAAAAACAAACAAGATTATGTAGCAGGTTGGGAAAAGCATATTATTCCTGTAGACATGAATTATATTAAATACATTGAGAGTGAATGTAATGACACTGAAAAAATGATTGACGCAAATGTGTTTAATCGAGCTGAAGCTGGCTGTGGTTTATGTAAAAATTGTGGTTATCGTGAAGAATGTGGAGTGGTAATTTTATAATGGGAAGCATATTACTTGTATTTATATTAATAATCTTAGGTATATGTTTTTGTAATAGACATAAGGAGTAAAAAATGAAACTAAAAAAACATTCAAAAAAAGTTATGGCAATTATAATGTCAGTCATGATTGGTTCTACAGCTTTAACAGGCTGTGGAAACCAACCTGAAGTTACTGAAACAGCCAATGGAAATGTAATAGTAACAACTCATGAATCTAGTTTTTTTGATACCATGATGGGTGCTGTAGCTGGTACAATGCTTGGCAATATGATTGGCAATGCTATTTGGGGAAGCAGTTTTTCTGAAAAATATAACTCTAGTAGTACAAAAAGTAGCACTTCTACAAAAACTACTACTAAAGAAACTAAACCAGACACAAAAAATAATGTAAAAGATGTAAAAAATAATGTTGCACCAACAGAAAAGAAAGAAGAAAAAAGCAGTTCTTCTACTGTTGCTCCTGTACCTAAAGCAAGCAATGGAGCAACAAATATTACAACACCAAAATCTACAACACCTAGTATTGGTACAAATAAAAGTGTATCTACAGGAAAAACAGGAATTGGCAGTGCAGGTGCAAGAGGAGGAGCAAGTAGCTAATGAAACTAGGAATGAATATACCTTTTAAAACACAAACAAAAACAGAAGTAAAAGTTGCTAAAAATAATTGGGTTGATGATATTGATAGAGATATTATCCCTTACATTAAAGAACCAGAATGGAAATATAGCTATCCAACTAAAACAGCAATTTCTATTTCAAAAGAAGAAAAAGAATATGTTGAAAATAAAGCCAAAATTATATTTAATGCCATGAATAAAACAGTTAAATGTGTTCGCAATTTACCAGAATTTGAAAAGTTTAACTTTATTGCTTCTAAATTTGATTGCACTGCACATTTGGCTCGTATGGATTTTGTAAAAGATGTATTTAATAATTTTAAATTAGTTGAAATCAATGCAGATACCCCATGTGCAATTCCAGAAACATTTTATGGAAATTTTGTGTATACAAAAGATGAAGAAACTAAACAACGTATAAATAATAAATTAGCAGTTACATTTGCAGCATTAAGTACAAGCATTGATGACTTTTTTGTATTTGCAGCTAATAAAGAATATCAAGAAGATTGGTATAATGCTAAATACTTACATGAGAACTTAAAACGTTATTCCCCTAGAATAAATTCAGCACTTGCTTCGTTAAAGGATTTAGAAGTATTTGATGATGGTGTATATCTTTCTGGTAAAAAAATAGATTTTCTTTATCGTTTGCACCCTGTAGAAATGCTTATGGAAGATGTATCTGAGGACGGATATCCAGTAGGTAAAAAACTTATAGAATTGCATAATGAAGGTAAAGTAGTTTTGGTAAATTCTCCTGAAGCAATTATTATGCAAGATAAAAGATTATTTGCAATAATGACAAATTTTGATAATCGCTTTGGATTTTATACAAGAGAAGAACTGTTAGCTATATATCGTATGATACCACTTACTTCAACAGATAAAAGATTAAATTTATCTGAAAAAGTTATTGCTAAACCTATTTATGGTAGAGAAGGTTATGGTATTTCTGTTTTTAATAAGTTTGAAGCTCATACTATAGAGGATAAAGATGAGGAATATATATATCAAAGCTTTATTGAACAACCAACAGTTGAAGCAGAAACAGTTGAAGGCGATAAATTAACTGGATATGTAACATATAGTGTGTTCCTTTTAAATGGTGAGCCTACAGCATGGTATGCACGATTTAGTCCAAAAGAAATTTGTGATGAAGAAGCATTATGGATTCCTATTGAGTTTAAATAAAGGTGAGTATTATGGAACAAACACAGTTTTATATAGTGAACGTTAAAGTAAAAGAAGGATTTATTATTGATGGCAATAAAAATCGCTTATACGAAAAAGGTGATGTGTTTAGCTATCGAACAGGTCGCAAACCTAAAATAACTAATGGATTTTTAATTGAATTTCCTGATAAACACATTGTCTTTGTTGATGAAAATGATTGTTTAAAAAGAATGATAAATAAGGCAAAGTCGAAGAAGTATGTGAATTTACTCGCTAAACAATCCCGTTTACAAAGAACTATAGATAAGACAAAGGAACATGGTACGTTTTTACCAAGACTTGTCTTTAATAAAGAAGGTTCTTCATTTTGGAATTATTTAGACAAACTAGGGGAGGAAAGCTCAAATTGAAAGAAAAATATTATGTACCTGCTAATGCTATTGTAGAAGCTAAACAAGTTGAAGAAAGAACTGAAGTAAAAACACCTAATGGCATCATGACTGCTAATGTAGGTGATTGGATTTTGACTGATAGCAATAAAAAACACTCTATAATTAGCAATGAAATTTTTCAAGAGTTATATTATGTTGCTCAAGTGAGAGCTAAAGAAGAAAATAAATTTAAAAAAATGTTAAAAATGATTAAGGGGTAACAATATGAAACAAAATGAACACGAAAAACTCACAATTAGAGTAAATGGTAAATGTGTAGAAGTTGAAGATATAAATGGTATTACAGCAACAGCAAAATGCAATCCTATTGATAAATTTAATATTCACGTTGGAGTTGGTATTGCGTTAGAACGCTTAAAAGAAGCACAAGAAAAAGCTCAATTTAGACCTTATGTATGTGGTGATTGCTCATTCCCACATTATAAAAATAGTTTTTATGGTTATATTGGGGACGAAACTGATTTAAAAGATGAATTTGATAGGGTTTTAAGAGTTGGTGATACTGTTCAAATTAAAGCTAAAAATGATCCAAATATTTATATTTCTACTATAATTAAAACACCAACATATGATGGTGCTATGGGATTTCCTCATGATGAAAATAATAGACCAAATATAGATGGATTTAAAAGAGAACAATTAGTTATTGTAAAATTACCACGTCAGAAAAAGACTCAATGGTGTACTTTAATTGAAACATATGACGAAATGAAAGGTAAATAATGGATATTTTAGTTGATTTTACGATTAATCTTGCAATTATTTCAGGCTGTTTATATTCAATAAGTTTATTTGTATCATTAATGGTACAGTCTATAAAAGATATGTTTAGATATTAATTTAAGGTGAGAAATGGAAATATTAGAATTAGTTTTTATGACAAGCATAGCAATAATATGTGTTTGTGGAGCAATATTTACTCTTGGTCTTACAGTATGGTTTCTTAAAGAATTAATTAAAGATTTATTTTGATAGCGAGGTGAAACAATGGAAGAACATTATGATGAACATTACAAAAGTGAGCATCAACCAATAGAAGTTATGCAAGCTAATATGACTAATGATGAGCTTATAGGTTTTTTAAGAGGTAATATTATTAAATATGCACTTCGATTTGGCAGAAAAGATGATACACAAAAAGAAGCTGCTAAAATAAAACGATATGCAGAATGGTTAGTAGCAGCTGTAAATGGTGAAACAATAAATCCTAGAGAATAAGGAGTGATGCGAATGGAAGAAACTAAATATTATGTATTTGATTGTGATACAGATTTATATAAGTTATCTCAAAAAATAAACAAAATTTTTAAAGAAGTAAAAGAAAAACGACCTTTATCAATAATTATTGTACAATATGGATATGCTGAAATATGTGTAGATGATAATATAGGTTGTTCGTTAGATATAAACGGATTAGCTCTTGATTTTGAAACAAGTTGCATTTCGTTCGATACAAAAAATAAAGTGTTATCTTTAGCTGTAACATTTTATGAAAATGATTGTCCTGTAATTAAAGTTAAAATTATTGATAAGGGGTAATAGGTTGAAAGAACCTGTTACTCCTACAAAGGAGATGTTGGGTAGAGAGCTACAATTAATATTGCCAATAGGAAAGTCTGTAAACCATTGTTATATAACCACTAGAAATGGAATAAAAATATTGAATAAAGAAGCTAAACAGTGGTTTAAAACAGTAGAACAGATTATAAAACAAGAAGTACTTATTCAAGGTTGGTCTAAAACAGAATTAACAAAGATAGTTGCAGAAGCTAAAGTTTATTGGAAAGATTATAGGACAAGAGATACAAATAATCTGGACAAAAATTTATGTGATGCACTAGAAGGAATTGTTTTAGATAATGACTGTTATTTGCTTATAAGATGGATTGATTGGGAAGTGGATAAAAACAATCCTCGAATAGAGTTAAAAATAAGAGTTTTTAATCCTGAAAAAGATAAATGGATTTTTTTAACAAAACCTCTTGCAAAGAGCTAGAGTGATGTTAATATAGAGAATGTAGCGGATAGGAAAAAGAAAGAAGGTTGATAATTATTAATAAAAAATGGTATGAAAACATGGTATCTAAAGAAATATTGAAAAGAAAATATTTCAAAGAAAATGAAGATTTTGAAGGTTTTGTAAATAGGGTATGCAGTATATTTTCCAGAAACCAAAATGAAATCAAGCAGGCTTTGATTGATGGGGATTTTTTTCCTGCTGGTAGAATTTTAAATTCTGCTGGATTGGAAAAAGACAATATTAGTGCAACACCAATGAACTGCTATGTACTACCTTCACCAGAAGATAATATTGAAAGCATCTATAAAACACAAGCTGAAATGGCTAAAACATTTAGTCGAGGTGGTGGCTGTGGAATAAATATTTCTAATTTGCGACCAAAAGATGCTAAAGTAAATAACACCGCTAAAACAACTAGCGGAGCAACAAGCTTCTTGGAATTGTTTAATACAACGGGAAGTGTAATTGGTCAAAACGGTAGACGTGCAGCAATAATGATTGGATTAAACTGCTCTCACCCTGATATTGAAGAATTTCTCCATATTAAGGAAACAAACCATAAATTAGAGCATATGAATATTTCCATTTTATTTACAAATGAGTTTATGCGAGCTGTAAAAAATGGAAAAAATTATACTTGCTCGTTTTTTGTACCAGAAACAGGGGAAACAATAAAAAAAAGGATTAATGCCAAAGAATTTTTCAATAGATTCTGTAAAGTTAATTGGAATTATGGCGACCCTGGAGCAATGTTTATTGATACTATTAGAAAGAACAATTTATTATCAGAATATGATGACTATAAGATTGAAATTTCTAATCCTTGTTTTACTGGTGATATGAAACTGTTAACTACAAAAGGGTATATTCCATTTAAAGAATTAGAAGGAAAAACTGTTAGAGTTATTAAACCAAACGGAGAAATATCTAGTAAAGATAGCCCTGTGTTTAAGACAGGAACAAAAAAGGTAATTTCTCTTATGATTGGTGCTACTAGAAAAAGCACATTAAAAGAAATTAAGTGTACACCTAACCATATATTTAAAACATTTGATGGGAATGATGTAGCAGCTAAAGATTTAAAAGGAAAAAGATTGCAAATTCCAAAAGTAAGCAATTATATCTCGAATGAAGAGCTTAAATATGAACGTTTAGGTTTTATTCAAGGTGATGGTTGTTATCATCATACAAAAGGCAGAAACGTTGATGGAATAACTGTTTTTATCGGAGAAAAAGATGGTGATGTAAAAGATATTTTTAATGGTTTCTTAAGCAATGGAAGCAATAATGCTTATATGGTAACCAGCTTAAAATCAGATATCCAAAAAATTGGAATTGAAGATAAACCTTTATGCTATAGAAATCTCCCTAAAAACTATAATAGCTTATCAAAAAATCTAAAAGCATCTTTTTTAAAGGGTTTATTTAGTGCGAATGGTTGTGTGATTTATTCTAATAATACAAAAAGAGTCCAATTTAAAACAACTAATAAAATATTAGCTATGGAATTAGTCAAGGAATTGGATACGTTCGATATTAAATCATATATTACAACCAATAAAAAAACTATGGTAAATTGGAAAAATGGAGATTACGAAAGTAGAGAAAGTTATGATGTTAATATTTCTCAATCATATAGTTTATTGATGTTTTATCAACAGATTGGTTTTATTCAAAAATATAAAATGGAAAAACTTTATAATTTAGTTTGTTCTTTAAAAATCAAAGTTATTGATATCATAGATAAAAACGAAATTGTAGATGTTTTTGATTTTACAGAATATGATGCACATTGGGGAGTCGTAGAAGGCATAGTTGCTCATAATTGCAGTGAATTTCTTGGTAGTGCATATACAGCTTGTTGTTTAGGTTCTATTAATCTTTATAATTGCGTGGATAATAAATTTTCTCCAAACGCTGAATTTAATTTTGAAAAATTTAATAACTTAGTCGATATTGGAGTAGATGCTTTAAACCAAGTTTTAGATTATGGCAGGGATAAACAGCCATTAGAAGCAAATAAAAAAGCCATTGATGATTGGCGAAATATTGGGTTAGGATTTTTTGGCTTAGCAGATGCTTTAATTGCTCTAGGTATTAGATATGGTTCACAAGATGCACAAGAATTATTGTATTCGATAGCTCAAATAATGATGATGAAAGCACTAGATTATAGTGCCACTTTAGCACAAACATATGGGACTTTTGGAAAGTATGACTGGGAAAAAACAAAGAAATCAAAAATGTTTAAAATTTTAAAAGGTGCTTTGATGTATAAAGGTCTATATGAATATATTGAAGAAAATGGTCTAGCTAATGGTTCTTTAATTAGCATTGCACCAACAGGAACAATTTCTTTATTAGCTGGTGGTTTTTCTGGTGGAATTGAGCCAATGTTTAAAGTATCTTATGAACGAACTACTCATTCATTAGAAGGAAAAGGTGAAACCTTTAGAGTATTCCCAACTTCTATTAAAGAGTTATTAGAATATCATAATTTACCACTAACGCTTACAAATGAGGAAATTAAAAAGAAATTTCCTTACATTGTAGAAGCAGATGAAATTCCTTGCTCAGAAAGAATAGAAATGCAACGTTCTGTGCAAGATAATATTGATAATGCTATTAGTTCTACAATTAATTTGCCTGAAAATGCCACACCAGAAGATATTTTTAATATCTATATGATGGCATGGGAAGCTAGATTAAAAGGAATTACAGTATTTAGAGATGGCTGTATGCGTTTATCCATATTAAACCCTAAGAAAAAATCAGAAGATTTTGATAATAATTTTGGAGAAATTGTGCCTATGAAAAGAGATACAATGGGTAGTCTACCATCATTAACTTATAAAAAGCAATCCGCTTGCTCTAAATTGTATCCTACAATTACTTTTAAAGATGGCAAACCTTTTGAAGTATTTGCAAGTGTTACAGGTGGTTGTAGTGCTAATATTGCAACAATAGTTCGTTTATCTTCACTGGCTTTACGTTGTGGAGTTAAACCAGAAAAATTAATAGAAGAACTAAAAGAACAAAAATGCCCTGCTTGCAAAACGTTAAGAGGACAAGGACGCAAAGACGTTTCTCTCTCCTGCGGTAATGCTATTGCTGAAAGTTTACAAGAAGCTGTTGCTGAATTTAATGGTGAGTTTAAAGAAAAAACAAATATTAAGCAACCTAAACAAACAGTTGAAGTACACGAAGAAAGAGTACGTAAAAAATGCCCTGAATGTGGTGCTGAAATTCGTGCTGAAGGGAACTGTATTTCTTGTACTCAATGCTCGTGGAGTAAGTGTGAATAAAAATAGGGGAGATTTGCTCCCCTATAAATAAATAAGGAGTGATATATTTTGTGGTTAAAACATTTAAAAACTGAAGTAGATGTTGATGATAAAGTAATGTTTTATGTTGGTATTGTAACTAAATATTTAAAAAGAGGAACTATCACAGGCTTTAAAAAAGGATATGTTCAGATTAGAGGGGAAAATGGTTATCCTTACCCTTATGTATTACCTGAAGATATCACAATGCTTTTGATAGAAAATAGTAATGACTGTTATCAAGAAAATTATACAGCATCTTCTTATAACGATTATAATGATGATTCTTATGATGATGATTACTATAATAACAGCCCATGTGTTAATGCTTATGATAATGACTATGATAATAGTGTAAATAATGATAACTCTTATAGTTCTAGTAGCTATGATAGTTATAGCAGTTCTAATGATTCTAGTTTTGATTGCTCTAGTAGCAACGATTGGTAAGGAGAATGTAAATGAAAAATTTTGTATCAGATATTTTATTATTATTGACTTTAGCTATCGGAATTGTATTGTATATTCCGTTAATAATTATTGCAGTAGCTTTTGCTGTCCCTCTTATGTTTTTGTTTGGAGTTGCGTTATTACTCAATCCTAAACAAAGAGAAAAAATTAATATTCGTTTAAAACTTAAAGAAGAACAATAATGATTTATATATGTATATTATTTGGGATTTATCTGTTTATATTTGCATTATGTAAAACATCAAAAAGAGCAGATGAAAGAATTGAAGAAATGAATAAAAATAGTACCAAAAAATAAATTATTAAGGAGATTATATGAGAAAATTTGAAAGAATTAAAGGTAGTACAGCAGACTTTCCACAAAGAGCAACAGAAAAATCTGCTGGATATGACATCAAAGCATATGTAGCGACTGTAATTAATCCTATGGAATGTAAAAACATTCCTACAGGATTAAAAGTTAAACTAAATAAAGATGAATATTTACAATTAGTCGCAAGAAGCTCTTTATATAGAAAATATAATTGCATTATTCCAGGTGGTTTTGGAGTAATTGATGCTGATTACTATAATAACACAGACAATGAAGGGCATTTTATGATACCTTTACTTAATTTATCTAATACACCAGTTTTTATTCCATTTGGTGAACGCATTGCACAAGGGATTTTTGTAAAATATTTGAAAACTGATGATGATTTACCAATTTTACAAGTCCGCAAAGGAGGATTTGGTTCTACAGACGTATGATGTATCATTATTTTTTAGTTGATTTTAACAACGAAGGGTATATGTATAGAGTTGGAATTATGAGTGAGAAAGAGAACCCAATTCCAGAAATTATGGATTACTTAAAACAAAATTCTAAAGACGTTCTATACGAAACTTCTACAAAAGAAGTAAAAGAAGAATACTTAAAAACAACAAGAACAATCCCTTGTGGTAAAATTTTCTGTACTAAATTTTTATTTGATAAATGTATTAAAGTTAGTAAAGACCATTGGAGTTCAAAATTAAGACGAGATTTAATGAGTAAACAAGATGGGAAGGTGCATTTATCATAAATAGTATAGAAAGATTAATTGCTGATTTTGCAGAAGGGAAACTTGATGTATTTGCTTTGCAAACAAAATTAAATAATGATATGCAAAGTTTGAATAGAAATCAAGATGCTAGACAAGAAAGATTAATAAATAAACTTAGTCAAGATTACTGCACTATGCGTTCACCAGAAGAAATATTATGTGAAAAAGAGAGGATGCAAGATGTTATAAATGTTTTGCACAGAATAAAACATAATATACCTCAAGAATTATGGTGGATAATGGTACAAATAGCTGTAAAGAAAAGAACTCAAACACAAGTGGCAGCAGAATTAAATGTTACACAGTCTGCTGTATGTAAAAAAATAAAAAAGGCTGTTGGTTTGGTATCAAGAATTATAACTATACAAGAATATAATGAATGTTTTAGATACTGATTATATTATAATCCGCTAAAAGATAACAGAATATTCATTCAATTAATAGGAAAGAGGTTTTATTTTTGGACGCAGTAGCTCACCCATATATATATTACTTAGCTCAAGTTATAGGGAGTATAAAGTTCTTAACAGGCGGTTGTTCATTGTTATGTTTTATCTCAGCACTATGGTCATTAACGTCAATAATTGATATTAAAAAAGTAATGGAATATAATACAGTATTTAAAAACGAAAATGTAAATATAGAAAAAATAATAGAAAAAAACGATAAAAAAAGCGTAAAAACATTTAAATATAACATTACAGGGGTAATTTTAGTGCTTGTAACATTACTTATTCCTAGTAGCGAAACAGCTTATTATATATTACTTAATTTATAAAGGAGATTGATTTCTATTGTTGATAAATAATATTATTAATCATACGAAAAATATAGTAGAACATAAAAAATGGGTGTTCCATTATGCTTGTAAAGCAGGAATACCAATTCAAGGTTTAACGCACGATTTAAGTAAATTCTCACCAACAGAATTTATTGAAGCTATTCAATATTATAAAGAAGGAATAAGTCCTTTAAAAGAAAGTAAACGAGTAAATGGATATTCCTTAGCTAAATTACATCATTGCCATCATAATAAACACCATTATGAATATTGGCAAGATGAGTTTGATAAAGGCGGAAAACCACTGATAATGCCATTTAACTATGCTTTAGAATTAATTTGTGATTATTTGGCTGCTGGTAGAATTTATTTTAAAGATGATTTTAGCTATAAAGTTGAATATAAATGGTTTTTAGAACATAAATATAATAATAAATCTATAGCCATGCATCCATTGATTTTAGAGTTTTTAAAAGAAATGTTTAGTCTTATGGCTGAATACAACTCTAGTAAAATTTTAACCGACCATCATTTTGTAAAAAGATTATATACATCAATCGTTAATAACATAGGAGAGCAATAACCTATTGAAATATATGGGTAGCAAAGCTAAGATAGCAAAATATATTATCCCAATTATGGAAAAAGAAAGAAAACCTAATATGACATGGGTTGAGCCTTTTGTGGGTGGAGCAAATGTTATAGATAAAGTAAAAGGGAAAAGAATTGGTGGCGATAATAATAAATATCTTATAGCTTTATGGCAAGCTCTCCAGCAAGGATATAATCCATCAATTAATATATCTAAAGAGGAAGCTACATTTTGCAGATTAAATAAAGACAAATTTCCTGATGAATATGTAGGTTGGGTAGGAATAGGAGTTTGTTCTTTTAGAGGTAAATTTTTTGGTGGATATGTAGGTGGAAACCTTGAAAGAAATTATATTTTAGAAGCGTATAAAAATATAACAAGACAAGCAGAAAAAATAAAAGATGTTGAGTTTGTTTATTCAGATTATAAAAACTTAAACATTCCATCAAATAGTCTAATTTATTGTGATCCACCATATGCTTCAGCAACTAAATATACAACAGGTGATTTTAACCATGATGAGTTTTGGCAATGGTGTAGAGAAAAACATAAAGAAGGACATCTTGTTTTTGTTAGTGAGTATAATGCACCAAATGACTTTGAATGTATTTGGGAAAAGAACATAGTTACAACACTAAATAATTCAAAGGGAAAAGGTGGACTTAAAAGAGTAGAAAAATTGTTTAAGTATAAAGGAGAATGATAAAATATGGATTTAGCTTTATGTAAACAGGAAAAATTTAATGGTGTGCTTGTAGATTTTTATAGAGATGAAAATAATGATGTTTTCATGACAAGAGAACAAATTGGTAGAGCATTAGAATATAAAAACCCAAACGATTCTATTAGAACAATTCATAGAAGAAACAAAGAACGTTTAAATAAATTTGCAGTATCGTTCAAATTGAACGGTACTGATGGCAAAAAATATGATACAACTGTATATAATTCTCGTGGTGTTTATGAGATTTGTCGCTACAGTAAGCAACCAAAAGCAAATGCGTTTTATGATTGGGTATATGAGGTATTAGAAACAATTCGTATTACAGGTTCATATACTGTACCTAGATATAATTTACCAACTAGCTATAAAGAAGCTGTACAAGCTTTATTAGAACAAATTGAAATTAATGAAAAAACACAGGAAGAGTTAAATAAAGCTAAACCTAAAGCTGAATTTGCAGATGCCATTACACAATGCAAAACAAATTTACCTATTGGAACATTCGCAAAAATTGTATACAGAAAAACTGGCATTGGCAGAAATAAATTATTTGATTGGTTGAGAGATAGAGAATTATTAATGTCTATCCCTAGTGAATATAACCAGCCTACACAAAAAGCTATTAGATTAGGATTATTTGAAACAAAAGAAAGTATTGCAAGTGAACGTGATATTGTGGTTAAAGTAGCTATTACACCAAAAGGACAACTATATATATATAATATGTTAACTCAATATGAAGATACTATTGTTGCATTAAAAGATAAACATTTAATTGCATAAGAATATAAAAATAAGGACTAACCTAAATGGTTAGTCCTTAAAATTATATATAAAATATTATTCGCTATTTATTTAATTTCTCCTGTTTTATATCTTGAATAATTTCCTGTTCAGCTTTTTCACGAGCTTTAATAGTTTTTTCTTTTTAGGCAACTACATAATTTTATACTTCTTTGTTGATATTTAAATAAGAAGGAGTTATAATATAAATAACGATAAACCTTAGCCCATAATGGGTATGGAAAATAAGATTTTATTTTCAAAAAAAAACGATTAATATTAACACGTAGTGTATAAAAGAAGAGCTTTCGTAGCTCTTTTTTTATGTTTAAATCAACGTTCCGAGTAAGTTAATGAGTAAAAGAAAAAAAAGACTACCTTATTTGGTAGTCTTTTTTATTGTTCGCATTGCACGTGCTTTCTTTAAATGCTCTAATTTTAAGCAACCGCAAGATTTAATGATCCCCTTTATTATGTTAGATTTTGTGATTATTTTTTCATTACCACAATCACAGTGGCAAAGAACCTTATTACCACCTAATTCCTTTAGTACAGTAAGTTTACCAAATTTTTTACCAACAATGTTATTACGAATATTTTTTGATTTTCTTAAACAGCCACAAGATTTTGTGTGTCCGTTAATAACATTTGCTTTTGCAATGTCTATTGTATTACCACAATCACATTTACAACGTAATTTTTTCTTATTTCTTCCCTTATCATCTATAAAAGAAATTTCTTCTAATACAGTTAAATTATTAAATTTTTTACCAATTAAATTATTAATATTATTAATAACTCTTTGTTTAATAGATTTATGTGGACATTCTTTATCTCCACAATATTTTTTTTGACCTAAAATAATATTATATTTTTTAGCTTCTATAGTATTACCACAATCGCATTTGGCGATAACTCTACCATCACCAACTTCTTTGATAATGGTTAAACTATTATATTTTTTACCAACATATGATACAATCATTTTTTCTTTAGTTGATTTTCTTGATGTTAATATTTTTCCACGTAAACAACCACAAGACTTCGTTCCTCCATTAATTACAGTAGATTTGGTCAGTATTTTTACGTTACCACAATCACAGCGACAAAGAACTTTATTGCCACCTAATTCCTCTAATATTGTAAGCATATTAAATTTTTGACCTACATAAGATTTACGAACTTTTGCTTTTTTATTTGCAAAATATTCTTTTACAATTGGGGCAAAATATTTTTCTTCTGCTTCTTTTCTAACTTTTTTAGCTTCTTCTAAGGTATCATAATATCCAAGATTTTTTCTGGATATATAGACATTCCATTTATTTCTTTCTTTTGCCCAAATAATACCACGAACCCCACTGGTAGTATTATTAGAATTTGCATCTGTTTTTAATATTCTTTTTATATTTAAGTTATTAAACTCGCTCTTTTTTTTATTTTCTTTAAGTCTTTTTCCACGTAAACAGCCACATGATTTAATATTTTGAGATACAAGATGTCCTCTTGATATATCTTTTTCATTACCACAATCACAGCGACAATGAAAAGTTTTATAAGTTGCATCTGTTGGATATAGAACTGTCAGTAATCCAATTTTTTTACCTGTTAAATCTCTTGGGAATCCTTCACGTGTAATACAACCACAAGATTTTATATTCCCTTTGACAACAGGATTTTTTACATACTCTTTGATATTACCACAATCACAACGACAAAGAATTTTACCAGAACCCAGTTCTTTTATAACAGTTAGGTGATTAAATTTTTGTCCTGTATAGTCTTTATTTATAGTTTTTTGACAACCACAAGAAGTTATTTTACCAGCAATAATAGGACTTTTTGTATATATTTTTTCACTGCCACAATCACATTTGGCTAGGACTTTTCCCTTCCCTAATTCTTTGGTAATGGTAAGCATACCAAATTTCTTACCTGTATAATCTTTTGGAAATCTTCGTTGTTTTAAAATTAAACAACCGCAAGATTTTATTATTCCATTTTTTACCTTATATTTATCAATTATTTTTTCATTTCCACAATCACATTTACAACGAATTTTATAATGAGGTAATTCTTCTAATACAGTTAACATATTAAATTTTTTACCTACCAAATTTTCTTTTTCCATAAAAACTCCTCTTTGATAGATAATCAAAGATAAGCTATAATATTTACAACTCATCTGATTAATAGAAACATTAGATGTAAAGGCATTTACTAGGGCATTAGTAAATGCCTTTTTTATTATATAATATCTATATCTTTTATTTTTAATATAGCATCTCCTATATCATCAACATTATCATTAACTATATCAAAGCTGATATCGACATAGTCATGGCAGCCGTTTTCTCTTTCTTCTAAAAGATAGCTTACAGAGCCAGAACCTAATACAAGCTCATCAAATTCATCTGATACACTGTCGAACCCTAGATTTTCCATCTCGTTATCGAGCTGATAAAAAGTCATTTCTTTATCAAAAATAACATTTTTGACTTTATAAAATATTTGTTTTCTGTGCATATCTATCATAGCGTTTATTATTAAATTTTCTGTCCAGCTATTTGGATATGCAGTATGGTTTTCGTTATCCCAATTTTCAACCGTGCGGATTGGTATACCAAAAAGCCTACAAAATTCAGCTCTACTCCAACCATATTTTTCTCTTAAATTTTTAATATTATTTTTTTTCATAATAGTTTCTCTTTCTATATCTATTCCATTAGTTCTAATGGGATAATTCTAGGAAATACCCTATAGAGTGTTTCGATTAAAACTCTACTTTTATTACTTTTAAATTTATTGGTTCTGCTGTTTCTGGACTAAGACCATTTAAACCATATTCATAATTAGAATTTAAAAGTTCTTTTGCGTTTTTAGCATCTAATTCAGCTGCAAATTCTATATAAACAGTAACTAAATTGTTAGGCTCACCATCATCTGTATAATCATATGTTGCCCAAAATCCATCTATTAGCAAATCTTTCCAGCCATCAACATCAAACATACTGTCAAAACCTCTTGATGTTAAATAATTATCAAGACATTCAAATCCATAAAATTCAAATATTTTACCTTCCATTTCTTTTAATTCTTTTTTTAGTTCATTAGTCATTTTACATTCTCCTTTTTATAAGCATTTATTATCTTATTTACATTTACTATAATACCACCATTATGGTGGTAAATCAAGTAGAAAATATATTTTTTATTACTACAATCACTAATATGTTTTTATGTATATAAACAAAAAAATAGGAGCTATACTTTATTAGTATAACTCCTATTTAAAAATTTAATTAGTTGAAACAATTCTTTATTATTAATTGTATTTTTTCAAATAAAACAAATCCATTTTGTTGATAAAAATTTAATAATTTTTTATTGCTTTCACATTCAAGATAAACAAATCAATCTTTTTGTTCGCTATTTATTTTTTCTTGAGTAATCATTTCGTTAAATTTTTCATTAATCCATAATGTATTATCTTCAAAATAAATCGTTTTAAGTATTATTTTAGCTTGCTTAACATTATAAAAATTAGCTAATCCATAATCGCCTTCTGCTGTTCTTTGAGGTTTAATTTTATCATTATTAGACAATTCAATTACATTTGGATATAAACTATTATTTAAAAAATATGCTGGCATACCATTTTCATCAAATAAAAGTACAGCAAAATCTATTTTAGAAATAGTTTTTTCAGATTCATTTTTAAAATTTATATTTATACCATAAATTGGAATATTATATACTGTTCCTGTATAACATGAAATATTTTTTATAGACACTAAATCGTTAGTATTATTTTGAGCAAAACTTGTAGTAGATGAAAATAATAAAACTATAAAAGAAATTATAATAATTTTTTTCATAAAATCACTACTCCTTAAATATGTAAAAATTATCTTTTATTTTACCTTCCTTGAAATATTTTTGTCAAGCCTTTTTTTACTAACTGGATATCTTTTTACAGCCTTTTATTTTTCTTTTAGGTACAAATGTATTAACCTATTAAAGAAAACCTCTTAAAATAGCTGTAATTTTTGGTTATATAAACAAAAAAATGGGAGCTATACTAATAAAGTATAACTCCCATAGTTATTTATAAATAAAATTTATATTTTATTCCAATAGCAACATCATCTTTATCTACATATATCCATGTATTTTTTATATCAACTGTACCAGCTACTTGTCCATCACTGTTAAGACCAATCCCTATACTGTGTTGAGTTTTATCACTCATGTTGTTTTCTAACTTGCTCAATGATTGATTGGCACTCTCCAACGAGTTCGTCAATTCTGTTACTTGCATCTTGAGAGATTGAATTTGAGATTTCGATTGATTCAATTCTGTCTTGCAAGTCATTAAGTCCTCCTTCGATTGTTGAAGTTGATTGTTCGAGTTGTTCAGTTGTTCCTGCAATATCTGATTTTGTTTCTTCAATTCTGTCAAGTTCTGTTCTAATGTCGTTAATTGTGTTTCCGTTATCACATATGTCGCTTCGGAACAATAAGCAGGACAAGAAAATGATAATACAGACCAAAACAGTAATAATGACATAACAAGGGTTAATTTTTTTGAGCCATGTTTTGATTTTTTCATACATAACATCACTCCTTATCGTAATAATTTTTGACCTCGATACCAATTAGCTTTGCCACGTAAAACATCTCCACCACGAGTCCCATCAGTAGCATAAGGGTTATAATGTGAGCTTTCTGGTGTGCCTAAATATTCACAATCCCAACGTTCAACAGCTGTTTTTACCCCATAAGGTTCATGGCAATAAACACCATCTTCATTATCGCCAGCTTCACCATGAGTTAAGACTCGTTTTTTATCAATGGTTAAATCTAAAGCGTCAGCTAAAACGCAAATACATTGACTCATTACTTCAACTTGCTGAGCTGTAATAGGATTAGTTCCTAAACCACTATTAGTAGTAGCATCAAAACAGCCTAAAAAACATAAAGCAATAGAGCCACTATTTCGCATATAAGTTGCAGCTAACACTGTATCTAAAGAAACACCTCTAGGAACATAAATAGAACCATCATAATCAATTTGCACATGGTAATCGTCCCAAAATTGAGAATATCGACCAGCAGACCAGTGAACATATAATTTCACATCTCTATTATTTGCTTCAGCTTGATTCCATAAAGAATATTTAACATCTAAAGCCATTTGTTTTAATTCCTGTAATGTAACTTTTTTCATTTGGCTTTTACTTAATACTGTACTCATTGCACATCACCTTTACTTTTCATATTGTCTTTAATTGTTCTTGCTAGGTATCCTGCAAATGCACCAATAATTGCACTTGCAAGATTTTCCATAGCAAAAAAAATTGATAGAATTAAACCTACACCCAAAAATAAAATAACTAATACCATTTCTAAATCAGCTTTAGAAAAACATGACATTATATTCACCTCTCAATCAGAAGAAAGATGCAATAATAGCAATTATAGGTATGATAAAAGTTGTTATAACTGAACCTAAAAAAATTAAAATTCTAGTTGTATATCTTTTTGAATTTTCTAACGATTTAACACGAGATTCAAGTTCATCAATATCTCGTCTATGTCTATTTGCTCTTTCTTTTAACATTTTATTATCACTTAATATGCTTTCGTTTAAAGTAGTATTAATTCTAGTAAGCTCTGTTTGCACAGTTTCAACACCATTCATTGTTCTCATAAGTAATTCTTTTAATATTTCTACACTGTCTTTATCCAATCTATCACCTTCATTCTAAAACAATAGCATCTAAATCTTCTTTAGATTGGCAAGCATTTATTTTTTGTTTAATCTGTTCATACCAAGCATATGACTCAAACTGACTATTTCTAACTACATTATATACATTGGTCATTTGAGTTATATTTAATGGAACTACCCCTTTTGTTTCTGGAGTTAGCCATACTTTATAAAACGTTGTTCCGCTTTTTGTTAAATCATTTGATAATCCAATGTAAGCGGCAGTAAAGTTTGTTATATCCTCGCTTGCACAATCAAAACCATAAGTGTTAGTATCATCTATTTTTACCCAACGAATAGCATCTCTTTTTTGTGCAAACAATTCGCCAGCTTTATTAAGTTTAATTTCTTTAAGTTCATCTAAAGATGGCTCATATGGTGGCTTTGGAATATAAGTATCATCAGATTTAATATATTCTTGTCCATCAAAATTGCCTAATAATTTTTGATAAATTTTATCAGAAATCCATTCATACCCTTCATCTAAGCATTTTTGATAATCGAAGCCATCTACAAGATTTATAATTTCTTCATCAGTATAGCCTGTAACTGTTTTAGTTCCTTCTTCGTTTATTTCTATGATTTCTTGTGGCTCAATAACTTGATAATGAATATTATTTGTATAAGTTGTTCCACGAGAACCATCTTCATTAAATTTAATTAAATAATCTTTATTTGACATTTGTAATACACCTTCTTATATTTTTTATTTTCCTATTGCAATATAACGTACAGCGTTTATATAAACATTTTCTTTTCCAAGGTATTCTCCACTTGTAGTATTATTTGCTGATTTTATAGTTACTTTAGAAGTTGTCCAACTGCTTGTATATATATCGGAATCTTGAGGGGACAACATAACTAAATAGCAAGTAGAAGGAAATGTTATTGGAAAATTAAAAGAATTAGTTTTTGTTGGGTATCCTTGTCTACCAGAAGAATAGCTTCCCCATTGAATTATTAATCCATTACTAAACTTTACATATCCATTTGTATTTAAACTTATAGCAGAAATCGTGCCAAAAGAGCCACCATTTAATAGATTTCTAACAAAAGCTGTTGTAGCAACACGTGTACCATTGTCGCTTGTTCCTGGTGTTGCACTATACATTGCTCCATTTGCTGTTACATTTCCTGTTGTTTTTATATTCCCGTTTCTATGATTTATTGCTACACGTATAGGTGTACCACTACTACATAAATCTCTAAATCCTGTACTATACCAACTACCAATTAAAAGATTTACTTTATTTTGGCTTATAGCGGTATTTTCATCTACATCTCCTCCACCATATTTTATATGAGCAGAAGTTCCGCTTATTACTAGATTATTGGCATTAGATACATTATTTATAGTAGTTGTTGATGTAGAACCATTTCCCTTAGTTATAGTCAATGTTGCATTATTAGCTGATACACCTTTAACATACGTTGTATTAATTGTTTGTCCTGCACTATCTTGTGTTGCTTTAGTGGCACTAGACACATTATCAGTAGTAAAAGCAACAGTTTTCCAATTAGACCATGTATTTTGATTATCTCTACATTCTCTATAATATAAATGCCCTGGGTCTGCTGCTGCTGTATCATCACCTTTCCATTCACATAATAATTGTGATTTCCCTCTATGATAAATATTAATTACATTTCCATACATAACTGGATAACTATTATTGTATGCATCATGTGTAGTTAATCCCGTAGTAAGACTATTAGGCAATGTTGTTGCAGCTATAGTTCCTTTATTACTTAGACGAGTGGCATTAGTAGCACTTGTTGCAGTTCCAGAAAGATTTCCACTAAAACCACCACTCGCTGTTACCTTGCCCGGAAAAGTAGTGTTGCCACTACCATCTAAAATAGTTGCCGTACGAGTAACAGTAGCAAAATCACCAGTATATTGCCTTACATATATTGGCTCACTACCATCATCTTTTGTAGCTATTTCAGCATAACCGTTATTATTAGTACCACCAACTCGTATTCTAAAACCATCATTAGATGCCATTACACCTGACACTAAGTTTGTAGCACTTCCATCTCCAGCGGTATTTGAAACCGTTTTAGCTGTAGTGGCACTCGCCACTGTTCCTGTAACACCAATAGTAACTTTATCGTTATTAGCATCACCTACAAGGCTAATATTTGTCCCTGCTGCTAACGTTAATGTATCTTGTTTAGCATCGGCTTGAATAGTAGTTGTACCTACTTTTACATTTGCAAAAGCGTTTTGATTTACTTCAGCACCACTAGCAATACCATCTAATTTCTTTTTATCTGCATTGCTCATGTATCCATTACTACTTTGTGTAGCTGTATTATGATTATGATTACTTGTTGCAAAATAACTACTTGCTTTACCATTTAAAAGTGCAGCATTTAAATTTGCGTTTTCTGTACCATTATTTATAGGAATTTGACCATTTTTGTTTCCAGCAGTTAATCCTTGTAGTTTGCCAGCATTAACAATTTGGTCATCTTTTAATGCTCTATTCTGTTCTCTATCACCAGCAGGAAAATCAGATAAATAACTATCATCTGCTGGAAAATTCTCATTATAAGCCATACAAATCACCTCTTTATTTTACTAATAAAAAAAGAGCAAGATTTTAATATCCTCTTGCTCTCCAGTTAACATTACCACCAACATCAGTGTTATTACTATTTAAAACTCTAATTTTAAAACTTTGTTTTGTTTTATCAGTTATTTCGCAACGAATGCCATACCCTAAAGCATATGGTGTTACGATTGGAACTATATAAAATTCTTTTTTATAAGTTATTGTAGTTCCACCAATAGGAACTTCTAAGCTACCTTGTTCCTCTCTATCTGGAACATCAATATAAACGTCAATTTTATTTACTTCTGGAGTAATTGTATTATCTGTTGTTGATAAAATACATCTAAATTCTACATATCTAAAATCATATTGTGCTTCTGTAAAAACTCTCCAATCCGTCCATACTTTATTATCTTTAGAAATTCTAAACTCTAATTTTGCACTTACACTTCCAAAGTGTCTAGCTGTAGATAAAAACCTACAAGATATGTTAGCTGTAATTTCTTGTTCGACATCTATAGTTTTACATAAATAAACACCATCAGAATAATATGTTCCATCTTCTTGTTTATCTAATTTTAAAACCTTTCCACCACCGATTTCGCTAAACATCATATTTGGATAATCACTAAATTTTCCACCTAGAGTTTGCCATGTGTAATAACTTTCACCAAATGTTGTATGATTATGTGTACCATTTTGTTCCTCTAATTCGTTTATAGTTAAAATAATATTTTTAGCTGATAAATTCTCTATTTTTAATAACTGAGAATTTTCTTTAACCGAATATCTTCCACTACGATTTATAGCTTTAATCATATATTTAAATGTACCTTCAAAGCTAACTTTATATTCATATTGAGTAATTGTAACACCTGAAACAATAGTAGTACCACTATCCCAAGAATATCCTTCTCGTATTTCATATCCAACAATATCATTTTCTTCAACTTTCGCCCATTGGAACTCTACATAATCCCCATTTTGATAAGCTAAAAAGTCCTTAACGTTTGAAGGTTCATATATAGCATATAAATTAGCTCTAGTTTCATCAGAATAAAAACCACTTGTATTTACAGCTTTTACAATAATATTTACATTGCCACTATTAGTATCTGGACTAAAAGAAACAATAGTATTTATAGTTGTTGCTATTTTTTGAGCTGTTTCCCAAACATTACCATATCTAACTTCATAAAAGCTAATATCATACTCTTGCACTGCGTCCCAAGTTATATTAATTACAGTTTTGTCGTTAGTATCTTGTTTAACCACTAAATTTGTAACAGGCGAAGGATTTAAGTCAAAAGTACATTCAAAATGAGCAGGATATAAAGAATAGTATCCAGCTACAGAAACAGCTTTTAACCAAAAATGATATGTTCTTTCTACATTTATAACAACATCATAATAAGTATTTGTAATATGAGCATTTACTAAAGTAGAATTATCCCAAGAATCACCCATACGAAGTTCATAGTGAGAAATATCCAACTCATCTGGAGCTGTCCAATATAAATGCAATTCTGTTTTTTTAGCTATATTTTGAGTACCACTAAAACTTTCTATATCGTAAGGTTCAATCATAATATGTGTAAATAAATTATTTTTATTTGATTCAAATTTTGCTACTGTAGTAGCTGTAACAGATAAAGAAATATCAAGTGATTGTGGCATAGTATAGGTTAAAGAATTTGTTATTGAAGTACCTATTTTTTCATCATTAATAAATACTGAATAAAAAGCAATATCATGAAAATCTGTTGGAATATCCCATGTTACAATAATTTGACTACGGTCTTTAGGATTTTGTTTTACATTGACATTTTCTATAACATTCGGAGTTAACACTAATTGTAAATCTAATTCTTTCGCATTAAGGCTATACTTGTTGTTATATCCTATAGCTTTTATAAAAAATTTATAATAACCTTCTTTTCTAATTTGGTAAATAACGTTATTAGAGCTAGATTTAGCTATAAATTTACCACTATTCCAATCTTCGCCCATTCGTATTTCATAATTTACACCATGAGGAACTCGTTCCCAATTAAATTGTAAATTACTTCTATCTGTATCCATTTGAATTACTGAAAATTCTGTTATATCTTCTGGTTCTATTTTTATAGTTATTTCTTTAAATATGCCTTCGCTTTCAACATTAAAAATAGAATATGTTTTTACACCGATAGTATACGTACCACTAGAATTAGCAATATAACTATATGTTGTTTCATCTGTGGAATGTACCATTTTACCATTAACATAGATATTATATTTAGATAATCTATTATCTTCTACTTCATTCCAAGATATATTTATTTGACTTAGGTTGTTATCGTCTTGTTCTACTGTTAATTCGGATATATCTTCACAAGACATATCTCTTTGGGCTGTTAATGTTAAAGGGGTTTGAGATAAATTGCCACCATTATCAACAGCATAAATATAGAAATTATGAGCTTCATTATCTAAAATTTCATAGGTAAAGCTAGTAGTTATAGTTCTTCCTATTGTTTCAAAATTTTCATCTTTGATTTCGTAACATTTCAAATCTTTATCTTCAACAGGTGTCCATATTAATTTAATTTCTGTTGAGTTTGGATTATACCATACTCTACCTTCAGTAACATCACTAGGAGGAGCGTCCTTACCTGTAACGTAAAATACCTCTGAAATATATCCTGCTGAACATCTACCAGACGTATTCTCTAATACGATTTTAAATAAATAAATTTCATCTGTTTTAGCATTATTAATAATAAAATTATCACCAGTAGTTGAGCCATAATAAGCCCATTCTCCATTTTCTTCACCACATTGATAAAAGATTAAAGCTCTATGAAAATAATCATATACAGGCAATGTAAATTTAGCCAAAATATTACTAACTACAGTTCCATCACTATTAATGTAATATTCTTGATTTAATACTAATTTTTTTATTTCTGGAACAACACCTGTTAATGAAGTTTCCTTTGTTCCGTATTTATAAACTTGAATTGTTGCACCTAAATAATCACTATAAATATTTTTATTATAGTTGCGTGCAGATATTTCAAACGTACCATCATTATTTTCTTTTATTTCTGTAATTCTAAAAGGTTCGTCTTTAAACACATTATGAAAAGAAAATTCAATAACATCTCCAGGTTCTAAGTGCATTGCTTGTTGTCCTGTTTTAAAAGATATTGTTTTAAAACATATTGAATTATAATCTCTATAAAAACGAGCAAGTCTTAACGCTTGATTTTGACTTGTTGTTCCTTCTAAGCTAACAGATTTCTCTATAATTTTTCCTCTATTTTTTTGGTCTGCAAAATCTTCTACAATAGCTTCAACACTATTCCAGTTATTCAATGGGTCAATAAAAGCAACAGAATATCTATTTGGTGTATCATCTAAAGCTAACGGAGCAACAGACAAATCTGAAGAATTACTATCATTAAATTTATATACAACATTTTCTGGCTTTTCAATTCTTAAAAATAACTTATCCTGTGAGCATACCAAAAATCCACAGAAGTTACCTAAAATATCACTTATCCAGTCTAAAGCAGATTGTCTTTGGTCAATAACAATATTTAATTCATATCGTTTACAAGATATAGTTTCGCCACTAGAGCCTTTATAAGTAATTATTTCATCACAATAATCCGCTACTTCTTTAAAGCTATCTTCATCAATATTTTCACTTGTTATCCATTTTCCTAATCCAAAACGTTTAGATAAAATAAAATCTCTTAAACACATTGCAGGATTGGTTGAGTATTTTGTTTCGCCTGTTCGTGTATCATAAACTTTTCTACCTTTTACAAAACAACTTACAGACGGATTGCCATTTAATTCATTAGACACCATAAAATTCATATCTAACCATGCCATTTTAGGATAACCACCTACATCTACATAATTTGATGGTGGTGTTGAATCATAAAAAGTATAACTTGTCCCACCTGTTACTGTAGATGCTTGCATATTAACAGGGCTTAAATAACAATGAATATTTACTATTTGTTTGTATTTTTTATATCTGCCAGTCCATGAAACCCTATTCATAAATATTTTTTTAGTAATTGAATTGGGAATTAAATAATAATAATATCCGTCCATACAACAACTATCTGGAGGATAGTCAATATATCCTAATCCAGCTTCTTTGCCATTTAAAGGAAATGTTAAAGTTTCTTCACCAACATACTCACCTTTTTCTTCTAAATTCCATAAATCGCCAGGATATTTACTTGTTGTTGCCGTTGGAAAAGCTTCCCAACCATCACCTATTTTATTAATATAAGTTATTAATTCTGGAACACTTGTTTGCCAACTCCATAAAGTATCAGCACTAGAAGCATCATCTTTATTTGCTAAGTATAAGTCTTTGGTTGTTCCATTGCATGATAAATACAAATGTTTACCATTCTTTTTAACAGTTGCATCAGCATACATTGTATTTTGAATAGTAAATACTGTATTAGACGTCTGCTCACCAGTCGGAATAAGTAAATCATTAGCACTAACACTTTCAATACCTTCAATTCCACCTTCACATAAAACTACGTGCTTATGAAGTGTATTTTGGTCAGCATTTGTTTCATGAAATGTTTGATTTCCAGTTATTTTTCTATATCCATAAACAACAGGAATTGTTGCTGTGCTAGACATAGTTTCTTGTGCCTTATCGAAACGTTGAATATTAGGTGAGTTTGTATTGCTTGTTTTAGGCTTATGAGTTGCACTCCATATTGAGCTACCTAAAGAAGCACCTAAAACTGCTCCACTTAACCAATTAGCAGCATGAAGTCCAGTCCAAAATCCACCACCTAAAAAGAAACCACCAATAGTAAACAATGCTTTTCCGACACTTTTTCCTCCGCCTTTTCCCAAAATATCACCTCATTTCTATCTATAAACATTTTCAAATGGAATAGCAGGAAATCCACTAAAATTTTTCATGTTATTAAATCTATCTCTGCAACTTTCTTTTGTTTTATCACAGCCACGAATTAAAGTAGCTTCCATTCCACCTTTAATATCACTTTGTAAAAAAGAATAATTTACAACTATTTTATTGCCTTCATTAGATAATATCAGTCGTGATTCACCTTTAATAAAAATTACTCCATCTTTCCAATAATTTGTTTCGTACGTAGATGAAAGTAAAATATTACTATTAGTTGAACCATTGGCTAATTCTACGTTTGTTTCTTCTAATGATATACCACATTCCGCATCACCAAATTCACTATTACAACATAATTGACAACTTCTATTCGGAACTTCTATATTTGGCAATCTAGTATTTAAAGAGAACGAAAATACACCATCTGAATAACTACAAGAATTAATATATCCCATAAAAGAAATGCTTTTTATAGTATCATCTTCTAAACTATCTGGATAAGATATTTTAAATATTGTTACGTCTGCACCTCTAAAATCAAAGCCATTACTTAAATAAGCTAATTTATCATAATCACCATCACCTAAGCTTATTTCGCAACTATCAATGACATTATCCATACTTCTATCAATAGTTTCTCTTTGAAATGGGATTGCCATATAAGTCTGTCCAGCAAATGTGATATCTGTATCAGTAGCAGCTAAATAAATTGTTCCTGTTTTTAGCTTTACTATATAAAGTTCTATAAAAAAAGTAGCATCACTATCTTTCATTTCGCTCATTTTTTGCGGTAAAATTATCACATTATATCACTCCTTAACCTCAATTAACGTTATATCCAAAGTAGCACCTATCTTTTTGCCTTTTACATCATAAAACCATTGAGGTTCTAATGTACTTCCAAACCTATATATTTTTTTATTACCATCTCTAAACACATCACAATAAAATGTTTCTAACATTCCTTTGCGGTCATTGTAAAAATCAATAATTTTATTTATATATTCTGTTAATCCAGTCGTTGTAAACGTACAAGTAACTTCTGGTGAAGTCCACGTTTGTTGATATTGTTTTTTTCCATTTTCAAATTGTACAGTTCTAGTATTCCAATCATACTTTTCTGTAGGTTTTTCTCTTACATAAACTTTTAATTCTTCCAAAATAATCACTCCTACATAATCTATTGATTTTTAAGTGTTTTGTTGCATTGTTTTATCGTTTAAATCCACTAACAAAGCCATTTATCCATAATTTTTTATGATAAACAGTGCTAATACTTTTACCATATCTAACAGGGACTTCCATTCCTAATACTTTTCCATATTCTAAATAAATACCAAAATGATAATCTCCTGCTACATCAAATAACACAATATCTCCGAAAGAAAGTTCATTTATATTTTTAGTTTCTTTAAAATTTTGTTTAAAATATCTGAATAAACGAATTGCACCATCTGTTTTTTGCCAATCTTTAGTAATAGGCTTTCCATCTTTAAAATCTTGTTTCCACCCATGTTCTTTATAAAATAATCGACATAATCCAATACAATCGCACCCATCAAATGAGTCTTGATTAAAATAATGTGGTATGCCTACATATTTATTAATATCTTCCAAAATAAACACCTCTTTTATGTAAAAAAAAGACATGGCTAAAAACCATGTCTTAATATATTAACAATTAATCTTCTTTTAATAATTTATCTACCAATGCTTCTTGTAACTCTTTAGAAAAATTTATATTTTTTTCTAAAGCAAGATTATTTAGCCATGCAGGTATTGTTAGCGTCTTTTTTACAGATTTTGTATTTTTACTTAAATCAATGTCTTTTTTTATATAAGTAATAAACGAGTTATCATCTATATTACTTTTTAATTCCTTAAAATCTGTTGCGTTAGGCAATGAAATATTATTTTCTAATGCACTTAATATATATACTTCCATAGCTTCCATAGCATTATCATAAACTTCCTCAATATTATCCCCAAAAGTTGTACAACCGACTAAATTAGGAAATTCTAACCACAAAGAATTATTTGCAAAATGAACAATAGCAGGATAAACAAAAACCATAACAAAATCTCCTTTATTGTAATACTTATATACGTATAATAACACGTATATAAGTATTGGTCAATATAAATTATCTAAAACCTCTTTTTTGATTACCATATAACAAACGTTGTAATGCTCTAGGGTCTTTTGCAAGTTCACCAAAAATTTCTTCTTTAGATGCCCTTGTATTTAAAATAGTAACATTGCCACCACTAGAATTATCTTGTTTAGCAATATTAGTTAAAATAAGATTTTGCTGTCCCAATAATTCTTCCATACGAGCATTGTTATTTTGTTTTTGAGCTTCTTGTTTGATGATATTACTTGCAATATTTGGATTTTTAAATGTTGGAATATAAGGCTCTGGAACAACTGCCCCACCAGAAGCAAATTTATCTAAATTCATTTGCTCTAATATAGCACCATATTTTTGTGTTGCATTTGCGTTCATAATGTATTCACCATTAGAAACAGCGATAAATTTACCCTGTTCTTCTAAATAAGCTAAAATACTATCACTAACACCAGTTCCTGCACCTTTAATTTTTCCACCATTCTTAACAGAATTGCCACCTGTTGCAAACTTTTCTAATGAGCCACCAGTAGAAAATAACCCTATTACACTAGGCAATAAACCTATATAACTACCAACGTTATTACCTTTACCACCAGCAGTATTTACCATTGTTTGCGAACCAAAAGATGATACAGCACTTCCAAATTGACTTACATTTCCACCAAACTGCTGAATAGCCATTTCTTGCATATTAGCTGTTGTTGAAAACTGAATAGCATTTGCTGTGTCTTGTGCGGTATTTGCACTATCTTGGATAGTGTTAACATTATCCTGCACAGTTCCCTGTAACATATTCTGTGAAGCCAATAACATATTCTGTGAAGCATTATTTAAATTAGAACCTTGAGCATAGAAATTAGCAATGCCCTCTGTACTATTCTTTCTTTGTACTACTTCTGCTGTTGATAATGAAGCGTTAGCTACTTTTCCAATAGTATCATTGTTAGAATTAAAATTATCTACATAGCGTCCAGCTTCTTGTTTTTCAGTAGAATTTAATTTAAGTTTACCAAACCCAAACATATTTGAAACTAAATCCCAAACAGAATTTGTGGAATCTTTTATTCCCATTAACCTATCTAAGGCAACTTTGGCTATTTCATTCCATAAATCAGTCCAAATATCTTTAAGTGAACTACTGCCTTTAATCCAGTCATATAACATATTTGAAATAGTTTGTTTATTTTCTTTTGTTAATTTTCCAGACGTTTCTTCAGCTTTTTTCTGTAATTCATTTAATTTTGTTTGAATTGTGGTTATTTCTTTTGTTATTTCTTCTACTTTTGATTTATATTTACTACCACTAGAAACATATTTATCTCTTTCTGCATTTAACTTTGCGAGATATTCACTGTAAAGCTTAATTTGTTTTACAGTATTTTCATGGTCAGCTTTATTAGTCTGCCAAGCTAAACCATCATATGAGCCACCTCTAAACATTGCAAAATTAGATTTCCATAAAGACATTCTTTTATCTAAAATATCTAATTCATATTCTAATTCTTGTTGAGGTGTTTTTAAACCTTGAAATTGTTCTAATATAAGAAGAGAAGATTTCATACTTCTATTAGCTTCATCAGCTTTATCTTTAACATCTTTATATGATGATACTATATTTTCAAGGTCATCATCTCCGATTGTTTTTGAATAATCCTGTGCAACTTGCTGAAGTTGTTTATATGATAAATCTTTCCAATTATCAAAGCCAGAATTAGCAAGTTTATCTTTCAATACACCTTTTTCAAAATATTCAGTTATTTTTTGTTCTATATTAGATACAGAATCACTAAATATTTTATATCTGTTTTGATATCGTTTATATTGTTGTTCTTCATTTTCATATTCGTCATTATTTGCTTCAAAATCAAATTCACCATATAAACTTTTTTTATTAGAAATATCATTTTTTCTTTGACTATATTCTTTGTCTTGTTGCTCTATGATTTCAAAAAACTTTTCAGAACTATTCTTTGCTCTATCTATTATCCCATTTATAAATGTACTTAAATTATCAGATAACTTTAATTTACCAATTTTAGAACCTGCATTTTCTAAATTTAATCCCATAGCATATTCAAATGAAGTAAATGTATCTGCTAAATTTGGAATATCCTTCCATGATTTACCACTAGCTCCGTTAATACCTGTATATCCAAGATTACTATTAACAACAAAAGCTTTACCATCTGTTGTATATAAAATATCACCTGCTATTGGATTTTTTTGAGAATATTTTACATTCATTCCCATTGCATCAGTCATTTTTAACATCATAGAAATATCTTTAACATTTCTTAAATTATACATTTTTTCATCATCAATGCCATAAGCAGAAAAGAGATTTTTTACAAATTGAGTATCATTAAATCCTGTAGAATAAGCACCTTTGTTTGTACCTGTATTAATACCGCCCCAAATGTATTTAAAATCAGATAAACTACCATGAACTACTTTTTCTTGACTTGTTGAATTTCCATAATAACCACCATGCCCATCTGCTATTACAACATGGTCTGGTTCATCAAAAACACCATCAGAATCAGTAATTACAATATCTCCAGCATTAAAACCAGATGTTTTATTTAAAAATTTATCTGTATTTTTTACGTTATTGTATAAATCTGGAACGTACATATCCATAGTATCAGCAAAACTACTATTCATTTGTCCTAAAAAAGCTTTAACAAAAGCGGTACAACCATTAGCACCATAATATTTACCATCTTCAACCATTTGGTCTGCCCATTGGGTTGCTTCTGACAAATTAGTTGTACTAGCTAATTCCAATTTATTGCCAAAACTAGAAGTACCATTAATAATATCATCATGCAATTTATTAAAAGCGGTTGCGTTTCTCACAGCTTCATTTGAACGTGAGCCATTTTCACCTTCATTGTATTTAACATACGCTTCAAAATAATCCCCATTAGCAAGGTCTAACATTTTTTTGAAATGTCTTACACCAGCATTGATATTATCGTAAATATCCCAAATATCTTCACCTGCAATCATTTTATCATCAGACACTTGCGTTAATCCTTTATATGGTGTTCCTTCTCCAGTTCTTACATTATAAGAACTTTCTTTTTGTACTAAAGCGTGAATCCAATTTTCATCAACACCATATCTAATGGAAGCATCTGCAATAGCTTTATCAATATTGCTATTTCCTGAACTAATCAAAGCTCCTGATTGTATTAAACCACTTGACATTGTAGCTTTTAAATTATTAATACGGCTTGTTTCATCAGCAATTATAGCAACTCTTTCTAAAACCTTATCATAATCAGCCTGCTGTTTAGCTAATTTTTCTGCTTCTTTTGTACTTTTGTATAAAAGATTCATCGCTTTGCCCTCTTTTTCATATTTTAAAACTTTTTTCTGCTTCTTTTTCTGCTTTAGATTTTTTCTTATCTTCATTACTTTGTGGCGGTTCAGCAATTTTATCCCCTCTATTTGAGTCTGCACCACCTGTGTCATATTTATTGTCAAGAATTAAATTTGCACTTTCTATTTTTGCAGCATCTAATTTTAAATTAATTTCATTTAATGCTTTTTCTTTATCACTTAATCCTTTAATGGCATCTTTATATTCACTACTTTCTTCAATAGAAGATTGTTTTCTCCAATATTCTTCAGTTTCTTTTGATTTTTGTGCTTGTTCTGTAAATGTTTTATAGCCAATTTCATCACCTTGAGCTTTTGCTATCTTAGCTTTGCTATTTAAGAATAAAGTTTCTCCACCTTGTATCCATTCTCTTGCTTTAGCATAAGCAGCATAAGCTTTTGATAAAAGACCGATACCTTCAGCTTCTTCTTTCATGGCTTTTATTTTTTCTTTAGCTAATCGAACTTTTTCACCAGCTTCCCATGCGGCGTCATTAACCATTTTAACTCTTTGATTAACTTCATCTTGATAAGCTTTAAAAGCCACTTCTGCAACTTTTTTTATTGTGTCTATTTTTATATTTCCATTTTCATCAACTGCTACATTTTCTTCGCCAATTAAAGAGATAATAGCATCTTTAGTTTCCCCTAACATTCCTTGTATTTTATTATTTGTTTCTGTATCATTAGAATTTTGTTTTAAGGATTCATTTAAACTATTATATCGTTCAGCAAGCTTTGCAGCAGACTCAGAAGCTCTGACTAAACGATTATACTCTTGCTCTTGTGCTTCTATTTTGCTATCTATACCTTCAATCACTTTTTCCTGTTGTCTAGCTTCTTCTCCTAATGATTCTGTATAATCAGCTATCAATGGCAATAAAACAGTTATTAAAGTTATAGCAATTCCTATTGGACCACCGAACGCACCGATAACTGAGCCAAAAACTCTCGAAACTGCGGTTGCTCCACTTGTTATAGCTGAAAATGTTTTTGTTGCTTTAGAAGCTTTATCTACAGAATTAGCAAGTGCTGTTGTTACTTGAACATTGCTCGCCTTTGCTTTTGTTCCCTCTTGAATAGCTTCTTTTTCTGCTAAAATTCCACCAGTAGACAAAAATCCTTTATTATAACTATCAGAAATATTTATTCCTAAAAAACCACCACTATTATTAGATTGTGTTCCATTGTTATAGTTTTGTCTAAGACCTTGAAAACGTCCTACAACTTCACTACCTTTATTTAATAAATAAGGCAAACCTTTTAATGCTACAGTAACAGCAACAATACCTTTTATCCAGTTAGACCAATTAAGATTAAGTTCTTTTACTCCAACAACAATATTATTTATTACTTCAACAGCAGATTTTAAATCATCAATTACTCCATTTTCCCCAATGTTTACAAATAGTCCTTTAATATTAGTACTTAAACTTTCTAATTTTCTATTTAGTGTATTTAACTGAATATCAATCTGTTTATCAGTAAATCCAACTACTTCTTTAGAATTTAATAAACCAGACATACGAACTAATTCATTATAATCTTTTAAAATAGCTGTCATTTTAGATACTTGATATTTACCACCAGATAAAGTCAATAACAATTTACTCGTTTCTTTTTCTGTAGTTTGCATCATTTGAGAAATATCTAAAATTATATCTTCCATACTTCTTAAAGATTGTGTACCATCACCATTATCTTTGTACACATTAATCCCAAAATCTTTTAAAGCTTCGATTGATTTATCAGATTGCATACTATTAATAAAAGATTTAATGCTATTACCAATTTCATTACCACTTCTACCTGTAGTACGAACACCAGTAGCAATTAAAGCATTTAAAAATTCAAAAGATACACCTGCTTGATGAGCAGCAGCACCAGCTAAAGACACACCTTCAGTTAAATCTTGTGCTGAAGCAGCACCTCTATGTGCAGCTAAAGTCCACGTATCAATAATACGATTAGAATTAACTAATAATTGGTTTGTATCATCTGTTTGTAATTCAAATTGGCTTAATGCAGATTCTAAACCCTTTGTAGCTTGCATTATTGGGAAATTATCAGCTACAGCAATTCTAGCAGCTTGTTGAGTTAAAAGATTAGTATTTGTAACACCATTTTCGCCTTGTCCATACATTCTACCAATAGATGCACCAGCAGAAATCACTTCTTCAACAGCAACTCCAAATTTAGAACCAATATCAATAAATGTGTTCATTTCTTTATTAACTGTTTTTAAACCTTCCATACGTTCCATTTCAGATAAATTTTTATCTAAACTATTCATATGTGCGTGTTCTATTTCTGGCATTACCTGTTCTACTGTTGCAAATCTACTTTCTAAATCTTTCATAGTATTTACAGCATATCCAGGCAACACTAAAGGAACAGAAGCTAAAATGGAAGAAGCAATCCATGTCATGTGTGTTCTTAAACCTAATTTCATTTTTTCACTTAAAGACATTGCATTTCCTGTTGCTTCTTGTAATTTACGTAAAGATGAAGCTGTTTTATCAATTTCAGCTCGTGCTTGTATCATAGTGTTACGATATGAAGCATTTGTTCTACCACTTTGTTCCCAAGCATAAGTAGCATTATCTAATATAGTTCTAAGCTTAGTCATTTTTTCACTATAAGACGTAACATAACTTAAATCTAATAATGATTTTGAAGTTACACCGCTTAAATAATTTTTTCGAGCTTCATTATTAAAAGACGCTCTATCTTGCAGAATAGGCAATTCAGAAATCATTCCACCATTAGAAGCAACATTGTTTTTTGCATTTTGTAATCTTTTTTCTACACTCGCATACTCTTTTTCACTTAACTGAATACCTAACTCTTTTTTCTTATTTACACTATCAAGAATATTATTATATTTATTAATAGAATCTGTTATTTTAGCATAAGCCTGTCTACTTCTATTTGAATTTTCTTGTATTCTCTTTTCTTCATCAACAAAATAATTATCAAGATTTTTTTTATTTTTTTCAGCTTGTTTCTCTTTTGAAATTTCTTGTTTACTCCATTCTTGATAAGCTTGTTTACTTCTATTTGAATTTTCTCTAATTCTTTTTTCCTCGTTAATATAATAATCATTAAGTGCTTGTTTATTTTTTTCGGTTTGAGCTGCTTGTGCTTTTTGTCTATTTTCTTCTGCTTTAGCTAATAACATTTGATTATTTAATTCTTGTTTAGCTCTAGCTTCAGACAACTTTTGTTGTTCTTTTATTTGATTATTAAGATTACCTTTATTTACTTTAGTTTGAAAATCTTCTAATTCTTTTTCTAAGGCTCTAAGTTTATTAAGAGTGATATCAAATCCAGCACCATTTAATGTTAATGTTGTAGAATTATGTTTTTCTAAAATTTCAATAGCTTTACGAACTTCACTTAGATTTTGTTTTATACTTTTAAAGTTTTCAGTTCCAACAATTTTTAAGTTAACTAATAATTCTTCTCTATTATTAGTTTTTAATTCTTGTTTTAATTTTCTTAATTCTTGTTGAGCTTCATCTATTTTAGTTCTAACTTCTATATCATATATAATTTTCTCATTATCTTGTTCCATTTAATCACTCCTTATTAACCAAACTGTGAAAGTAAATAATCTAATGCTTCTTTGCCTTCTAATGTATCAGATGCATTATTTTCGCCTAATTCTTTTCTAATTTCTTCTGAATAATCATTCATACCCTCTAATATATCTTCAAATTCAGGAATAGTTAAATCTTTTATGTCTTTAATAGTTAAAGAAGTGTTACTAATAATGCTTGCAAATAATTTATTCCAGCTTCCATTACCATCTGATTTTACATCACTTTTTTTTTAAATTGAGATAAGCCTAAAAAAATTGTAATAATTTCTTCTATCAATTTAAAATCTAACCATTCAAGAATTTGTTCTTTAGTTTCTTTATAGTTTAAAGCTAATTCAATAACTTCATATATTCCATTCATAAAGCTATCATTTTGATACATATACATAACTTGTCCATTTTCATTTTGTTTAGGCTCACCATTATCATCATACCAAATATCTAGCATTTGAACTTGCAAATACATTGGATTATATTTAGAAGTAAATTCTGTTAACTTGTTTAAATCTTTTAGTTTACAACTATAAATTTCGTGATATTTTCCATCTCTATCAACAACTTTTTCAGTCAAGCCAAAAAAACTATTTTTTTGTTCCACTAATAATCACCTTCTTTAAAATACTAATTTATGTAAATTAGGAGGAAACCCTCCTAATATTATTCTGCTGTATAAGTACCAGTAATAGAAGCTGTACTTTCATCATCTAAATGTGCTGTGCCGGTAATTGTGGCACCAGTAATAGTAAGTTCAATACTTGTAATTTTTGCACCTTTATCGCCTTTATCACCTTTATCACCTTTAGCACCTGCCGGACCCTGCTCTCCTGTATCGCCCTTTTCGCCCTTCGGACCTTGAGCGCCGGTTTCACCTTTATCACCTTTAGCACCATCAGCAGGTTTATTAACCCAATTTGTTGTTCCATCTCCATTAGTAGATAAAATTTGACCACTAGAACCATTACCACCACTAGGAACATTAACCTTTGTTCCTAATTCTTTATGTGCATTTTCTACACCAACTTCAAGATTATTCATTTTTGTGTCAGTAATAGTATCTCCACTATTCCAAGTTGTTTTACTATATTCGCTCATATAAAATCACCTCTTATTCAACCTTAGATACCCCTATTTTTGCTTTTCCTATTTTATTTGGAAAGGCAGGGGAAATTACTCCCCCTGTGTAGGAATATCTGTTAATGTAATTTTCATTAAACCTTCTTGTGTTTCATCTCTCATTGTTTTAAATTTAATTTCTGGTGTGCTTGCACTATCACGTGCTGTTTCGATTGTTAAATTACCATCAGCGATTGCTTTATAAACTTCAATACATAAACGTTTCTTTTCACCTTTTAATGTATCTGGTTCAAACACAATATACATTTTTACAGGTTCAGCTAAATCATTATTTAAAGCAAGTACCTGTACACCTGTTGCATCATAATTATAAACAACAACATACTCGCCTTCTCTAGTAGATGCACCAAAAGTAATAGCACCATCTGTACTAACAGCAATACCAGATTCATCAGCACTAGAACCTTCTTTTACACCAATAGTAGAACCATCTTCAAAAGAAGCAGATTTTACTTTTACATTTGTTAAATGCTCACCTAAACTTTCAGTTGTCTTAGTAATTTTAGCAATATTTGTACCTTTAACTGCTTCTTCAGTAATAATACTATCCATTAAAATACCTAATTGGCTCATTTTAAAAACAGCATTTGTAAAAGAAAATTCAGTTGTACATTTTGTTGCATAAACATAAATTGGATCTTTTCCATCACCACCATAAAGCTCTGAGCTTTCGGTATTGATTGTCATTGTCATTTTTTGACCTTTATCAGAATAAAAACTACGACCAGTATTTAATCCAATAGCATAAAATTTGCCAATACCTTTTAATACGATATCTTTGTTTTTATTAACAGCATTTGCCATTCACATCATTCCTTTCAAAATAAAAAAATAGACACTAAATCAGTGCCTATTAAAAATTCATTAACTCCATGTCATAGGTAAATATTCAATTACATATTTATAAACATTTTTTATATCACAAAAATCTTCGCCCTCAGCAACAATTCTTAATTTAAATTTTTCTCTCATTATGTTCTTGATTGCTTTAACCAAAGGCTTAGCCTGTAATCTATTAAATGTATAGGTTTCTATTTTTAGTACAGCATAATTAAGCAAGTAATTATTACTTTCGCTTGCATCTGAAAAATAAATACTTACAAGAGGAGGATTTTTTGTTTCAAATAATTCCATATTTAACCTTTGAAGATTTATTTTTTTAGATAAAAGTTCTTTATCTTCTTTATCCTGTACTTTTAATGCTAATAAAAAAGATGAGTCATTTTTTAGCTCATCTACTATTGACGATTGCATATCAAAAGTGTCTTGTATCATTTATTTTTCACCTCGATATTAAGCTGTGATTTTATTATATTTTTTAAACTATGCTTAAATATTTCTTTTATAGCACTATTTTTTGTTACATTCTTTTTTACTACAAAATAAGGTTTTATAGGTTTATAAATCCTTTCCATGTTTTTACCAGCCCATCTTCCACCAGAAATATAAGTATTATTATCTAAGTCTTGATAACTACCTGCTACACGTCCTGTAACAAAATGTCCTTTTCTAACTACATTCCATCTTTTTACATTATTTTTATATTTATGTAAATATGGGTTATCTGTTTCATCAGCCATTAAAGAGCCTTTTCCGTATTCTATTAACCACGCTTTTTGTCCTGTAGCTTCAATTCTTCCTATTGTAGTATTCTTATCATTGCTATTAATAATACTAAAATTTATATTAGCTTCTCCATCAACACTTCTTAAGCTATCCCATGTTCGAGAAATCTCTTTGCATAATCTATTTCCATATGTTGCAAGTGCTTGCTCTACTTTTTCTTTACTCATTTGTTGCTCTTGTATCTTCACTTAGCTGTATGTACAGCATATTTTCATATCGTCCAATATCTATATTATCAACTTGATAATTTGTACCATTAAATTTAACACGATACAGCTCCTCGATATCAATATTATCTTGAACCATAATTATTTTAGTTGTATCTTTTAAAAGCCCTGCATCATAAAATTTCATATTTGCAGAAACATCTTTAAAATAAATAGGAACATCTTCTAAAATAATTTCTTCAGTGCTTCCAACATATTCTATATCATCATATTGTTTATCAAGTCTACAAATGGTAGCTTTTGCATTAATTCTTTTACCTTGACATTCTACACATTCTTCAGTTGCCTGTTTTGCTATAATAAAGTAGCTATTATTATCTTTTGATGTCTTTCTGGTTATTAAATCGCCACAAATTAAATTTGAATTGGAAAATGCTAGTATTTTCTTTTCATCATTAATTACTCTACTATCTGTACTTTTACCACGTCTTGTTATGAGAACTTTTTCTTCTGGCTTGCCTACAATATCAATGTTTTCCAATCTATCACCATAAAAATTAAGTACACACGTCATTCTAATGTAATTGTATCTACTAATCTTTTAATTTCATTAGTAAATATCCCTTCATTTTTTAACATAATCTTAACATCATAGTCATCTCTGCTAGTCCATTCTAAAGTTCCACCCATTTGAGCAAGATTTTGTGCTAAAAGTCCTACTGCTCTTTTTAATTGTTCTGGATATTCATTTTCGTTATATCCAGCAGTATAAGTTACCTTTAATGTTTTTAATTTTCTTATTGGAGAAACAAAATCTTGAGGTAAATAAAAAGAAAAATATTTTGAAGTATCTTCATCAAAACATAATGAGTCTACACTATAATCAATCCTTGTAAATTTACTAAATACTGTAGGAACAATAGTATAAACTTCTTTTACTTCTTTTCTAGGTAAATGTTTTAATTTTCCTCTATATGGTTCTAAAAAATCAACAAACCTAGAACGTTTATTAAAATTTACTAGCTCTGTATATTCTTTTAATTCAAAACTTGTACCTTTGTAAGCATCTATTAAAAAACAAGCGGTTTCTACATGACCTATATTGGTTTCTTTTACTATTGGACAATAAATAGGGATTTCTTCTTCCGTTATATACAATTTATCGCCTCCTTGAATTGGTGAAACAAGGGAGTAAACCCTTATTTCACTACCTTACTTCGCCCTACTTTAGCTTTTCCAATTTTGGACTCTGCTGTAGGGACACTTACTCCCCCACTGTAACATCTTTTGTTAAGATAAAGTGAGATGGAGTATCTACACCATGTAAAATATAAGTGTCAAAGTTAATTAAGTTTTTGTCTTGCATTAATGCAGGATTGTTAAGTGGCTGGTTAGGATCTTGTGTTACAAACATTTTAGGTGCATCCCAGAATAACCATACTCTATCAATCATTTTTGTATTTAATGCAACAATTTTATGTGTTTGTGTAGAACCAGATTTATCAACTTTAATAAATGGTGTTAAATGAATAGGAATTGTACCAATTTGTGTTCTAATAGCTGGAACTTCAACACCTGGAACAATGCTTACATTTACAAACATTTGGTATAAATTATGTTCATTTTTTGCTTCTTCTTTGCAAAGTAAATCGTAAGTAATAGGGTTCATACATAATACATTTGGTCTACCAAGATAAATAGTCTGAGATTGTGCTTCGGCAATTTTAGACTGAATGTTTTCAGCAATAGTTCCTTCTTTAATTGCTGTTTTTGTTTTAATTTGATTTAAAATACCCATATATGTCCATTTAGTTGTATCATTTAAAGTAGGACTATCACCATTCCAAAACTCATCAGCGATAGTACGTTGATAATCAACAAACATATCTCTTGTATCTTTAGCAATTAAATCTTCATTGAAAGAACCATAATTTTTTTGCATTTGTGTTTCGAAGAATGGATATTCAATACCTGTAATATGGCAACGAGGTAATGCTGTTTGCCAATTATCACGTTGATATTCTGCACTAATCGTATCTAATTTATAACGGGCATTTTTATATTCATCACTGCCAATACCTTTTTGAGGATCAACAGCTTTTGTGTTTCGTGGAATTGCTTTTTGTTCGTTCCATGCGTGAGGATAACCAGTAGAACGGACAGAATTACACATAACACCAATAGGGAACTCTCTATTTAAATAATCTTTTAAATCATGGTCATAATCTTGAATAACCAATGTGTGATTTTTATTAATTGTTACATTCGGTGTACCACTTGCAGATTTAATTTCTTTACCAAGACTACCTCTGAATTTATATACACCTGTATATAATTGCTTCATACTCATTAAACATCAACTTCTTTCTATTAAATTTAGACAATAAAAAAAGACGGATATTTTTCCGTCTTTAAATTCAAAATATTCTGTTATTTTTAATTAAAATAATGGTTTATAAACATTAGCAAAATTTACACCTTGCTCATTAAATTTAATTTGAAGACGAGCTTTTGCTTTTAATTTTTCATATTCTCCCATATCTGAAGCATCAATTTTATTTAATTCTGTTACAAAATTATTATCGCCTTCAATATCTGTATTTCCTGTGAAAGATTTTGGTTTTGGAATATTATTACTAGCATTAATTTTTTGTTCAAACTTAGTAAGCATATTTTCAATATCTTCTAAAGTAACTTGTTTTCCTTTACTTGCTTCTACAGGTTTTTCTTCATTTTTATTTTCTTCAGTATTATCTTCTTTAGGTTTAACTTCTGTTTGAGATTGTTTTAAATTTTCAATACTTGATTTAATATCCTCAATTCCTAAACCTTCAATTTTATCATCAAAAGTTTTTTCTACTTGTGCCACGACTTTAGACACTAAACTTTCTGTTAAAGCCTTTAATTCTTCTTTTGTCATGTGTGCATCACCTTTACTTTCTTTTTCATCTTTTCCTTTTTGTAAACTAGCTGCTAATTTCTCAATATAAGTTTCTTCTCCAAATGCGGCACAATTTCGCCATAATAAAGCACAGCCAAAAGCTTCCCATTCATCAATAACCATGTTTTCATTTTCATCTTCATGTAATTTAGTTGGATATATTTCGATACTAAAACCTAATGAACGTTGTGCATTTAAAATTGTGGATGCTAATTCAGGGAAAGTATCTTTCCAAACAACAATTTTTGCCATTAATTTTTTCCCATCTTGCCAAGCATCTTCAATAAAACCAAAGTGCATACCCCAATATCTATCACCATGTCCTGTAAAAGTATCTGGAACATAGCCCCAATTTTCAAAAATACAATTCATTGGTTGCCCCTTAAACGACTCAATACATTTATCAGCATTTTTACCAGATAAAACAATTCTTTTACCATCTGCTCCACATGGAGAACCTTCACTAGCTTCGTCTATAGTTGCAATACAGCCAACAATATACATTTTATTCGTGCTAGACTCAATTTTTATTTCATTGCCACTTGATTCAAAATTTATATTTTTATTTTGCTCATTATTTTTATCCAATCTTAACCACCTCCCTCGCTAACTTTTTTATTTTTAGCATCAGAAGTATCTTTTATATTTCCTACTCCATTAAAACCATTCATTCCTAACTCTTTATTAATAACTGCTTTTCTTTCATCACCAGCTAAATTAGCATAATCACTAATCAAAGGATTTAATCCTACAGATTCTCGCCATTCATTAATTGTAATAGTTCCTGCAATAAACGCATTGTTTAATCTATCCCATTTTTTTGTTTTTAAGTTTTCGTTATCTTCATAAACATATTTAAATTCAAGGATATCGCCAAAACCTAAAGCATTTATTATATGGGTATTATAAGCATCTTCTAAAAGATTAGCGTATGGTTTGACAAGTTCATCAATTATACGTGTTTCAAAATCTTCCGTTGTAGAGCGGTCAGCTGATACATTTATCATTTTTTCCACAGGATAAGGAAATGCTGAACATACCATAGTAATCAAAAGATTAAACCAACTTTGATATAAAGCATCTTCAGTAAAACTTCTAATCTGTTTTGTGTCTAATCCTTTTGTACCACCAACAATAGGTATTCTTCCAGTTCCTTCAATTTCATTCATAAAATATTCTCTAAATTTATCAACCTCATCACTTGTAGCTGTTTCACCAAGATTAATTAACATTCCAGACGTTTTAGTACTAACATCTTCATTAGTTTTATCAACACCTTCAATGTAATATCTAATATAATCATATGCTTTTAAAACAGGTGATAACCCAAAAGGTTTGTGAGTAAAGTTATTTTTAGACAAAAAACATAATTCACGTCTAGTAAAATATGTATTTCCATTGTCATTAATTTGCATATATTTATAACCATCTATATCAGTATAATCCATTGGGATTACGTGCTGGACTGTTGCCCCATCTATAGGATATAAATAAAGAGGGTGATTAGGATCGTTAGCTTTGCAAACTTCAAAAGCACCAGCGTCTAAAGTTAAAATATCATCAAGTATCATAGCTTCAAACTTTCGTCTAGTTTGGTCTATATTAGGGTTATCTATGATATTTTTTATTAGTTTTATTTGTTTGCTATATTTTCGTCCTCGAATTTTAGGTTTAATTTCATAACTCATTTTCGCTATCCTATCTTTTACCGCTTCTATGGGTTGCGATACAATAGGATTTTTAGCAAATTCTCTCAGTTGCCTATAGGTTGGATTTCTAGGGATTGTACTTTTATATTGTGTCTTAAAAGTGTTATATCCAAAATTATCCGTAGGAATTGATTTAGAGTCTGGAATTTTTTTAAAATTAATTGCTGATGCCAAAACTTTTTTTAATTTCTCGAACAACCTTATCACTCCTCCTTTCATGTATAGTGCTAACGCTCGTATTCAATGAACCAAAGCATAATGTTCTCATTCCACTTTGTAATAATGGTCTTAATGCCATTTCTAAACAGTCAACAGCATCATCTCTATCTTTAGGATAGTTTTTTAGCTGCCTCCATAACATAATATGAGATTTATTAAATTTTAAATAACCATTTTTGATTTTAGGTATCATGGAATTTATTCTTCGTTCTTTTTTTTCATTTGCTCCATGATTTATTTCAATCCAGTTAATATACATTCCTAAATCAATAAAGTGTTTCTGTACTGTAGTTGCAAAAAACGATTGAAATTGATTGGTTTCTACTACAAAACCTTCTAAAAGGTCATAATATTTACCAATTATTCTTTCCATATCAGAAATAATTTCTTCAACTCTACGGACTCTAACTGAAGCTTCTAATACATAAATATAGTTATCTTCACCTTCGCCCAATATAATAATTGCTGAAGTATCGGCTTTACGATTTTTACCACAGCTAGGATCTACAGCACCATAAACCCTTTTTATGTTAGGTGGATATTCGTAAGTATTTTCTTCTAACCATTCTTCTTTAAATATGCGACTATTTTCAGTTTGAGGGTCATTTTGAAACTCACTATTAAATGCTTCTTCGTCCTGCAATCGAGTTTCCATTAAATGCAAGTACATATTTTCTCTTTGAGATTCCCATAAAACTTTTGTTCCTTTTAACATTTCTTTTTTATGTTTCAAATAGAATTTTTTAGCTGTTTTATATGGGTCAGGGTCAGACAAGTTTGTCATTTTTTCTTCCCATTTTAGCCATAAAGTTGATTCCGAAAATTTAATAACCGCTCTATATATTTTCCTTTGCCACATACTATAAGTAGGCAAAGTTAACAATTTATACAAAAGAGAATCATATGACAAAACAGTACCAATAAAAAAGAAATCACAATTTGGTGAACCCATTTTCATAACAGCACTACTAAACCATTTATCTAATGTTGCTCTTTGCGTTTCTGTTGCAACACTTTCTTCACTTTCTAGGTCATCAATAATTACTAAGTCTGGACGAGATTTAAAATTTAAACCACGCATTTGCTGTCCAGCACCTTTGCCAACACAATATACTCCTGTACTTGTTAAGATTTCCGAATTATTCCATTTAGATGAACCTTGTAATTTTCCAAACACTTTAATGATAAGTTCATTAAACTCTAATTCCTCTCGAATACGAGTTAAGAACAATCTAGCCATATCAGCCGAACACGATATAACAATAATAGTTTGTTTATAACCATAACAAATGCACCATAACGGGAAAGCAAAACTAACAAACGTACTTTTTGCGTGTCCTCGTGGTGCAGCTCTAACATTCTTAGTTTCTTCATCTTTATGGTTAAAGATAATATCTTCCAAAGCTTTAACTAAATCATAATGAAATGTTGACCATGTTGATGAGAACTGTTCACCTAAAAAGGTTCTACAAAATTTTTCAAAATCGTATCTACATTCTTCTTTTATTTTTAAATATTTATCATCTTCATTATCACTAGTTTGATTTACATTTTTTTGATATTCCTTATCTACCTCCAACTTATTAACAATTTCATCTAATAAATTCATGGTTTATCATCTTCTATAAAATTACGAACAACAGAAATTGTTTTATAAAAATCCATTCCAGAAACTAACCATTCCGTTTCCTCAATTCTATAATTTTTAAAATATTCAAATAATTTCTTTTCTAAAAAAGTAGCATTTCTACATACTTCTGAATATAATTTACAAATTTTTAATCCTGTTGCATTTTCTATTTGTTTAAGACGTCTAGTAACATTGTTTGTAATACCAAGTTTAGTCCTACCGAGTTCATCATATAAAACATAAATGCTTTTTTTATCATTCATAAATCCACCTCAACGATATAATTCTTTATATTTTTTCATTTCAGCCTGATGTTCTCTTTTTGTTGCTTTCTCTGAAAAATATTTTTTACCATTTATTTTAGGTCTATTTGCTCTTAATTTTTTCTTTAATTTATCTCGTTTGTTTTCGTAACTCATAAACTCACTCCTAATTTTTGACTCATTTTTCCTTCATTTTTTGGACAATTTTTTTTGATAGGGACTACATCATTATCCTTTGGTATTCTTTTCATTAACTCTTTGATTTCAAAATCATTTACTACTCTTGTTTTAAAATCATTCCATACGTCCAATCCAAACCTTTCTATAACCAATTCTTCAAACCTACCTATAAATCTTGAAATTGCGGAATATTTATATATCAAAGATTGTTGTTGAATGATGGTTTTTATTAAAGATTCTCGTCTTGTTAATAATCTTTCGCTTGATGAAACAACAGCAGTATATTTTTTTGTATCAAGATTTCCCTCTTTGGATTCTCTTTCTAAATCCTCAAATAAGGCTTGATTTAAGGCTAAACTTTGTTTTATAACACCTAAACTATCTATTAATTCTTGATATCCATTAACAGTTCAAGAATTAATA